>Ga0197143_1000518_pt1 | contig 40883 bp, 41 predicted proteins | sample GBS70_MetaG_FD_148603 | JGI IMG/M metagenome (GOLD analysis project Ga0197143, IMG submission 148603) | Sediment microbial communities from Great Boiling Springs, Gerlach, Nevada, United States - GBS 70_MetaG | ecosystem: Environmental > Aquatic > Thermal springs > Hot (42-90C) > Sediment... | reverse complement strand
TATCTCCAAAAACGTATCCAGACCAAACCTCAAAAAATTCTTAGTTACCCGATTCAAACTGGATGGATTTATTAGATGCATCGTGGCAAGACAAAGATGTCTGTTATCTATGCTCAACCCATACTCCTCCACCAGTGCCTTTACCATCAACTGAATACCTGCAGAAAATAACCTTTTCATCTCTAATCGTTTATACTCTGGCTCTATGAGCTTACCGTGCTCCAATCTTCCAGGATAACGACGAAATCTCTGCCTCACCTTTCTCTCCTCATCCCTGTAACCCTACACTTTATAAGATATGTCCTATCGCCTATCTTTACTTTTTTACATATGCATGGTGTGATAATACTCCAAGAAATTCGAGTAATTAATAAGGATTATTTTTAACAAAAATCCCTGGCTCTACTTACTCTACCCATATCTCATCTTTGAATGCCCTCCATCTTGTGATAAATTTTGTATAGCCTCCTGAAGTTTCTCCTTAATCGTGGTTGCACCTGCTGGTGGTATTTCCGCCATCAGGGGTATTTTATTACTTCTCCCCTTCTCTTTTCCTCTCATACACAAAATTCACAACACACTACTTTTGCTTAGCCATGTGTTTTCTTGCATATAAAAAATTTTTTAGTAAATTCAAAAATCATGGAGAAGATGTACTACAGAGTTGAAGGGATAAAGGTAGAGGGAAAAAACGCTATCATCAAAGGTGAAGGGCTGCCCCCTTTTGAATCTTCCCCTCCTATAGAGTTTGGAGGAACCGCTGGCAAATGGACTCCAGAACATCTTTTTGTCGCTTCAGTAGTTTCATGTTTTATCATGACGTTTATGGCTGTTGCCAATGTGATGAGAATAGAATTTGAAGAATTGAAATGCGAAGGCGTGGGAACTTTACAACCTACAGAGGGAAATAAGAGGGAGTTCGTTGAAGTAATTCTTAAACCAACTGTAATGGTGAGAAGTGAACAATTAAAAGAGAAAGTGCTAAAAGCAATTAAAGTAACACACGACCATTGTTTCGTTGCAAGGTCGTTAAAATCTGAAGTAAAAGTTGAGCCATCTGTTGTCATAAAATAAAAGGGGGTTTTAAATGAGAAGCGATAGGGTTAAAAAAGGTGTAGAAAGAGCACCTCACAGATCCCTTCTTTATGCTACAGGGCTACACCCTTCATCAATGAAAAAGCCATTTATAGGAATAGCAAGCAGCTGGACGGATGTGGTGCCAGGGCATACAGGAATGAGAGAACTTGAAAGGGCTATTGAAAATGGAATTTTTGCAGCAGGGGGTCAGCCTTTTATTTTTGGAGTCCCTGCAATATGTGATGGAATAGCAATGGGGCATCTCGGAATGCATTATTCCCTTCCTTCAAGAGAACTCATTGCGGATATAATTGAATCCATGTGTGAAGCACATGCTTTTGATGGCGTAGTTCTTCTTACCAATTGCGATAAAATCACTCCAGGAATGCTTATGGCTGCTGGAAGGCTTGATATCCCTGCAATTGTCGTTACAGCAGGACCCATGCTTGGTGGAAGACTTGGAAAAAGAAGGCTTTCCCTTGTAAAGGATACATTTGAGGCTGTTGGAAGAGTTAAAAAAGGGGAGATCGATGAAAAAGAACTTGAAACTCTTTGCCTCTCAGCTTGTCCGGGAGAAGGTTCATGTGCTGGGCTTTATACGGCAAATACAATGGCGTGTTTGACAGAGGCAATGGGAATGTCTCTCAAGGGATGTGCTACTGCTCTTGCAGGAAGTGCCAAGAAAAAGAGAATAGCCTTTGAAAGTGGCATGAGAATTGTTGAACTGGTAAAAAAGGGGATAACTGCACGAAAGATAATCACTGAAGAGTCCATTAAAAATGCGATAGTAGTAGACCTTGCTCTCGGTGGGTCAACGAATACGGTCCTTCACCTTAAGGCTGTTGCAGAGGAGGCTGGTGTCAAACTGGAGATTGAAGAGTTTGATAAACTGTCAAGAAAAATTCCCACCATATGTGCTATAACCCCTGTTGGAGAAAACTTGATGGAGGACCTTGAGTATGCTGGCGGAATTCCCGGTGTGCTAAAAAGGTTGAAGAAATTTCTCAATAATACCCTCACAGTTAACGGTGAGAAAATTTTTGACATTGCAAAAGAGGCGATAATCTACGATGAAGAAGTGATAAGACCCCTTGATAAACCATTCATTAAAGAGGGCGCTATAGCAGTTCTAAAAGGAAACCTTGCACCGAATGGATGTGTAGTAAAGCAGGCGGCAGTTTCCCCTTCAATGCTGAAATTTACAGGAAAGGCAAAGGTTTTCAATTCGGAAGAGGAATGTGTAAAGGCTATATCGGAGGGAAAGATTGAGAAAGGAGATGTAGTAGTTGTGAGATATGAAGGTCCCAAGGGAGGACCGGGAATGAGGGAGATGCTTGCTCCTACTTCTATGCTTGCTGGAATGGGGTTACACGAAGGTGTTGCTCTCATTACCGATGGAAGGTTTTCCGGAGGCACGCGGGGTCCCTGCATAGGACACGTTTCGCCTGAAGCAATGGAAGGAGGACCCATAGGGCTGGTAAAAGATGGAGATATTATTGAGATAGATATCCCCAACAGGAAACTTACTTTAAAGGTTTCTGAGAAGGAACTTGAGGAAAGAAAGAAAGCATGGAAGCCAATACCTCCAAAGATAAAGAAGGGTTATCTGAGAAGATATGCCGAGTTTGTAACTTCTGCCTCGGAAGGGGCTGTTTTAAGATTGAGGGATGAAAGATGAGAATGACAGGAGCGAAAGCATTTATTGAGATGTTGAAAAGGGAAGGGGTTGATGTGATATTCGGCTTTCCAGGTGGTGCTGTTTTACCTATCTACGATGCACTTTTTGATTCCGATATAAGGCACATTCTAGTCAGGCATGAGCAGGGTGCGGTTCATGCAGCCGATGGATATGCCAGAGCTTCAGGAAAACCCGGGGTGGTTCTGGTTACATCCGGACCGGGTGCTACCAATACTGTTACAGGAGTTGCGACTGCTTACATGGATTCCGTGCCTATAGTCGTCTTTACAGGTCAGGTTCCTACCCATTTGATCGGGAACGATGCCTTTCAGGAAGTAGATATAATAGGCATCACAAGACCTTGCACGAAGCACAATTATCTTGTCAAAAATGTTGAAGCCCTTCCGAGAATAATAAAAGAGGCTTTTTACATAGCAACCACCGGAAGACCCGGTCCCGTTCTCGTTGACCTTCCAAAGGACATAATTGCCGCAGAGTTTGACTTTGAGTATCCCGAGAAAGTTGAAATAAGAGGGTATAAACCAGTTATCAATGGTCATCCGCTTCAAATAAAAAAGGCAGTTGAGGAAATCCTTTCATCATCAAGACCAGTGATATATGGGGGAGGTGGTTTAATACATTCCAATGCCTCAAAATTGCTGATAGAACTGGCAGAAATTTTAAACATTCCTGTAACCCTTACTCTAATGGGACTCGGGGCATTCCCGGGAGAACACCCGCTTTTCCTCGGAATGCTCGGAATGCACGGAACATTTTATGCAAATAGTGCGGTTGATAATTGTGATGTGCTCATTGCCATAGGAGCAAGGTTTGACGACAGGGTTACAGGAAAGGTGAGTGAATTCGCAAAAGGAGCCAGAATAATTCATATAGACATAGACCCATCGTCCATAAGTAAAAGCATAAAGGTTGACATTCCCATAGTAGGAGATGCCTCTCATGTGCTTTCGGACATACTCAAGTTGTTAAAAGAAAAATACAAGGCGCAACTCCCCGCTTTCAGAAACAGAATGAAGCCATGGCTCAAACAGATAGAGATGTGGAAGAAGAATCATCCACTTACTTACAAGATGGACAATAATAAAATAAAACCTCAGTACGTGGTGGAAAGGATATATGAACTCACAAAGGGTAAAGCAATAATTACAACCGAAGTGGGTCAAAATCAGATGTGGGCAGCCCAGTTTTATAAATTTTCAAAACCAAGAACCTTTTTGACATCCGGAGGACTGGGCACTATGGGTTACGGATTTCCTGCAGCTATAGGGGCTCAAATAGCGAGACCGGATGCCATCGTGATAGATATTGCAGGTGATGGAAGCATTCAGATGAACATTCAGGAACTTGCAACTGCTGTCCAGTACAGACTACCGGTAAAGGTAGCAATTCTTAACAACAGATTTCTCGGAATGGTCAGACAGTGGCAGGAGTTGTTTTACGGAAAAAGATATTCAATGTCCTGTCTTCACTGCCACCCGGATTTTGTAAAGCTTGCAGAAGCCTACGGGGCAGTTGGATTAAGAGCAGAAAAGCCCTCTGAGGTAGATCTGGTTATAAAAACTGCCTTAAAAGTAAAAGATAAGCCGGTGCTTATGGATTTTCTGGTTGAGAGGGAAGAGGGGGTTTATCCAATAGTTCCTGCAGGAGCCCCCTTAAGGGAAATGCTCCTCGTGTGAGGTTTTATTAAACTGTTGAATAATTGACTTTACACTGTGAATTCTATGAGATAAGGACTTTCAAATTGAACAGTTTTTGGTACGATTTTTTATATTTAATCCTTCCTTATTCAAAGGAACAAAATAAAAAGCATTATGTCCTGTTGCACGCGTTTAGCCTGAAAGAAGCCTTGCTTACCGTTAAGGAGGAAATGAACGATTGGTAGGGCGAGATGTATGGCAAGAATGAAGGGGGCTAAATTTCAATTTCTAAAAGCCCCCAAAAAGCTCTCTGTAAAGTTAGTTATTCAACGATGCAGAATTTTTTACTGGAAAACCTTTTTTAAGCCTTTTTCCTGAGAAATGGTATCGAGTGACAGAGTTGGATATTTGATTCCCTTTTTCATATTGTTTTTTATTATCTCATTGATCTCAGAATAAACTTCGTTTAAAACCTCTTCAAAATTCTTCCTCCCTGTTTCTATGTAGTCCATTTCTTCTTCCAGTTTTTTTGTGGTTTCCTCATTTAAATATTTGTTGAAATTCTGCTGGGAGAAGAGATAAACTTTTACTCCCAAGTTCGTTGAAATTAATGTAGATTTGTCCAGTTCCTTTACGTACTCCCTTTTTTTCAAAATTTCCAGGATTTTTGCATATGTTGACGGTCTCCCTATTCCCTTTTCTTTCATCTTTGAAACAATTTCTGAATAGGTGTAAGGATAGAAGGCAGAAACGGTTTTCTTTTCGCTTTTCAGGATTTTTATCCTTCCTTCTTTTAGTTCAGGGATCTTCTTTTCCTGCAATCTAAAAATTTTAGAAAACCCTTCTTCCAGAACCCTGTTTAAAAACTCAAATTCCTTCTCCTTATCCCCAATTACAAGTTTGAATTTTATTTTTTCAACCTTTGTGGACTTCATCTGGCTTGCTATAAATCTCTTGAAAATTATGTCATAGACCCTAATTTCCTTCTCGGTCAATGGAGAGGGGAATCTCAAAAGTTTCAGTCCGGTTAAAGTCTTTAACTTTTGAGCATCTATACTTTTTGTGGGTCTTATGCATTCATGTGCTCCTTCTGCCTCCCATTTTCTCCCCTTGAAAAATTCTTCTCCAAAAACGGAGGAGATATATTCCTTTGCTATATTTATTCCGGTAGCACTCACGGTTGTGCTACTGGTTCTGTGATAGGTTATTAAACCGTTTTCAAACAGTTTCTGGGCCATCTGCATAGCCTCGGTCGGAGTGACTTTTAATAGAGATGTTAAAGCAGAAATTAATGTGTCCGTGGTAAATGGGGGATAGGGATTTATTTCGTCTTCGCAGATTTGGACATCTTTTAAATCCACAAAATTCTCTTCAGCAATTTTTTTATAAGTTCCTTTTGGGGCTCTGAAATTAATTTCTAAACCATTTTCTAATTTGAGAGTTATCAACTCTTCTTTTTCTCTCAGCCTTTTTGTCCTTTCTACCACCCATCCAAGAACAGGGGTCTGGACCCTTCCAGCCGAAAGTTTGTTGTTCTTAAAAACTTTCCATAACACTGGCGAAATGCTAAATCCGATCCATCGGTCTTCAATTCTTCTTACTATCTGGGCTTTCACCAGGTTCAAATTGAAATCTTCCAGATTTTCCAGCACCTTCAGAACTTCTTTCTTGGTGATCTCATGAAACCTGGCTCTCTTTATGTTTCCGTTAAAAGGCTTTAAAAGCAAACACAAATCAAAAGCAATTTTTTCTCCTTCGCTATCAGGATCTGTTCCGATGATCACTTCGTCTACCAGCCCTGCGATTTTCCTCAAGGCTTCTATTCTTGGTCTGGAATCTACAAATTTTTTGTTTCCACATTCGCAGCTTTCTTCTTCTTCCTCAATCTTCCTTCCACAGATAGCGCACCTTTTTATGGGATTGAAGTACGGTACAAAAGTTTTTCCGATCTCGACACCAAAAACACCTTCTTTTACACTAAGGTCTGTGACATGTCCTTTACTTGCGGCGATGATGAAGAGAGAATTTGTCCCAAAAACTTCATTGACTTCTAAATTTGTGTATTTCTTCCTTGCAGGCTTTCCGAAAAACCTCGCGATGGTATTCACTTTTGTTGGAGACTCCACAATTAACAACTTTGTGGAAATGGTTATCTTTGCATCTTCCACTTTCAACTTTCCCTCCATTGCAAGGGAAACCTTTTTTCTATCTTCATCGATCTCTTCTACAATTTTTTTGAACTCAATTTCCTCAAGGCTTTTCCATTCAACTTCTTCAAAATAATCCAGTTCTTTTCTAAGGGAATTGAAGGCTTTTTCTTCGTCTATTATCAGAATGCTCAGTCCCTTAGTGGAGCCACCTATATACAATCTGCTTGTCCTTCCGCTTGCCTGAATATATGCGACGGCGTCAGGAATTAGAAAGGAATACTCTCCTTCTTTTTCGGTGAAACTTATCGTTGGGGATTCTTTTATTGCCTTTAAGACATTTTCATCTTTCAAAATTTTTTTGAAAAATTCTATTCCATTTGAAGCCACTTTTCTTACAAATTCTAAAAAGCCCTCCAGCCCCCTGTTTTCCAGCAGAGCCCTTCTAACTTCCTCCAGCGCTTCTTTTTTTAGTGCCTTTATCTTCGAGAGATTGACCACAAGGGAATTGTATTCTTCTCTGTATTCTTCTTTCACTGCCTCCTGGATGTTGTTAAGGAGCATAAGCCATTTTGTCGGGTGAAATTCTTCTGTGTTGATTTTGAGGATGAATTTTGGGACACCTGTAAAAATTACATATCTGATTCTGACAGGAAGATCAATCCCCCTGACCAGAGGGCTTCTTACAGTTACCATTCCTATCAGAGCATCCAGATTGCCAGTTTTAAATTCTTCAAAGGCTTTTCTATCTGGTTTCAAAAATGCCTTGACCTTTATCCCATTCTTTGTCAGAAAGTCCTCCAGTTCCCTGGCAAACTCGTTTCCTTTGTCCACAGGGACGAATATCAGACAACCACTCCCCAGGTTTTTTACGAGTTTTAACACATCTTCTTTGATATTTTTCGATTTGACGAAACAGTCGACAATATTTCTTCCAGATACGGGTTTCAATCCCGTTGAAAACCCAAACAGCGAATTCAAAATCACGATGCTTTTGGTCCTCCTGGCTTTCTGGGTTGCTCCACTTACAATAAGTTGAGATTTGATCTCTTCGCTCTCCTTTAATTTTGAAATCTCGCTTAGAGCCTGCTTTAATTTTACTTTTTTTCGAAAGGCATCTTCAACGACATTTTTTATTCTTGCTGGAAGATCGATCATCCTTAACACATATATTATTGCTTTGCTCCTTTTCAAAAAGCTGTCCACATCATCTACAAACACCACATCAACCCTCTGGCTGTTGATTTCCTCCCTTTTCATCACGCTTAAATGAGTTGTGATTATTATTTCTGCAGAATCCCTCTTTTCAAATTCTTCGTGTTTTTCTCGGGTCGAAAGCAACGAATGATAGCTGAAAATCACTGTATTTAGATTTAATTCCTTCGCAAATTTTCTCATTTTTTCACTGACCTCATTAACAAGTAAGCTTGTGGGCAAAAGTATCAGACATCTTTTTTTAAGGAATTTAGCCGCATACAAACTTAAAATAATTTGAATAGTGGTTTTGCCAGAGCCTGTAGGGGCGATCAAAGCGAAGCTTTCTCTTTCCAAAAACCTTTTTACCCAGAACCTCTGCAGTGCCCACATCTTCGCCCTCACAGCTTTTTGGAACAGTTCTTCCACTTCTTGAACCCTTTTGTCCCTTTCATTTATCTGGAGGAAAACTCCCGTTCTCAATTCCTCATTTTCAGAAGGCAAACAGATTTCACAGGGCAACCCCCTGCTTAACCTTTCTGAACTTATATTCTGCCCGCAGACCGGACACAGATTTTTATATACAATTTTCCAATCCATCGAAATTTTGTTCTTCTTAAAGTTTTAATGAATTATACATTTACAAAACACCGTTCTCAAGCACGAGGTTTTTAAATACCGGGAAATTCTGAAGGAATTCCTGCAGAATGGAAGAGTTCAATCACTGCTTTATCATACGAGAATAGGGTTTTTAGATACTCCGTCCTTGCTTCTATATACTCCTCAAAATTATCGAGCACATCTTTGACTTCTACGAGTCCCATTTCATAATTTAAAAGGGTTGAGAAAAATAGACTTTTTGATTTGAGATAAGCAGTTTCGGAATTTTTCAGTTTTGCCATACTGTTCTCTACCGTTTGATATGTAGTTTTTACTTCAAGCCTTATTCCCGACTTCAAAGCCGTAAGTTCCGCTTCCCTTTTGCTCAATTCAGCCTTTACTTCTTCCACTTCTTTAATTGTGTGGTGAAAATCAAGGTCTTCTTTGATTCCTAATGCCGCTCCGAGGACTTTGTAATTAAACTCTTCATTTGCCCATGGATTTGTCTGGGGTGTTCGGTTAGGAGCATATCCGTAGCCAAAGGTGCCTCCGAAAAAGAATACCGGAAAGTATTTTGCTCTAATTGCTTTTATTTTTGCCTTAAGGGCTTCAATCACACTGGCAAGGGCTTTTATTTCGGGTCTTTTTTCTGTGGCTGAAGCAAGGTAGAAATCAATGCCCTTGTTTTCAAAAGTTATAAAGGGAAGGGAGACGGTTTGCGGAAGGATGGATTCCGATGAAAGGAGGAACCGGATAGTTTCAATCAAATTTGCCCTTGAAAGTTCCAGTTCCGACTTTTGAGCTCTCAAACGTTCTCCGAACATTTCAAGTTTCAAAATATCTGTTTCCGTCACTTCTCCCCCTTTTTCAAGGATTGATTTCGCCTTTTCGTACACCTTATTGTAGATTTCCTCGAGTTCTAATGTAAAATCGTAGAGTTCAGAGGAAAGGAGATAGGAAAGGTAAACTATTCTCAATCTCTTCAGCATTTCATTTTTTACAACCTCAAGGTTTTCAGACGATGACTTTCCAAGGTATTGAGCAGATTTCTCTGCATAACTGAACCTTCCGAATGTGTAGATGGGCTGGTAGAGGTCAATTTTGACCTTAAAAAACGGTCCCAGCCCTTCAATATCTCCCACTTTGTCCTGTGGGTCACGAATGTCACCCTTTGCTTCGGGAATAGGTCCTGTCATGAAGAGGAACTCAAATTTTGGAGTGTATTTCTTTGATTTAACATTTTCTAATCTCGCAAAATTAAGATAAACCTCGGCTTCTTGAGCCTTTATCTGAGGGTTTGAAGAAAAAAGGAGTTCTTCCATTTCTCTGAGGGTCATTTTCTGACTTTCGTTTTGCATCAGACAAAGTAATAGAAACAAAATTTTCGCCATATCAGCACCTCCTTAAATTTTTAAGATTTTCATTTTATCAGGAAATGTCCGAATTTCCAAAATTCTCATTTGTATTCTATCCGAAATTAAGTTGTTTGCCTCATTAAAATTTCTACCCGAAAATTTTTTATGGAAAAGAGAGGAGAAGATGAAGAACAGGCTAAAAGACAGGGACAGGAAGGCGTCTAAAAAAGAAAAAAATTTGGATTTGGTAGCAAAGTTAAAAGAAAATATGACAATCCAAAAACACCTTACCACAGGATACTTTCCTCATCCATATAAGCGAAGAAGTGAGAGAAACTCTCAGAAAAGAATATCAATCCCTCAATATCGTAGAAATCTGGAAAAAGATACGTAGATGTGCAAACCAACTTCTTGATATTGTAGAAAAAGGAGAGAAACTTCCAAAAACGGATAGAAACTGAAACGAGGCAATACCAAATTGCAGGAGAGTCACTCAGAAAACAAAAACTCCACAAGTTCCATAACTTTTATTGAGGTGTCGCTACTTGCGAGAGAGAGGTTTTGTGAACAGAAGGGACAGGATGTGAGAAGGTATGCAGCGCCCGTTGTCTCCGCTTCTTTTATTCTCTTTTTTGCAGTTCTCAAAGCAAAATCGGGAAAGGCTATTCTCACCCCTCCTCCTGCTCCACAACAGAAAGAGTTAATTCCGTGACGGGGCATCTCTACCAGATTCGCAATGGAATTTAAAATCATCCTTGGTTCTTTTATCAATCCCCCCAGCCTTCCCAGATGACAGGGGTCATGGTAGGTTACTAAAACATCTTTTCTTTTAAATCTTTTTATGTGCTTATTTAATACCTCAATTGTATGAAGGACTTCAAAGGGAAAAGGGACAAATCTCGGATAATCAAACTTCAGTGTTTTATAGCATCCGGCGCAGGCAGTCACAATTCTCTTTATGCCCAGTTTTTGAAAGATCTCAAGGTTTTTCTTTGCCAATTCCGAGAAGGTTTCTAAATCTCCTATTCTTAAGACAGTGGAACCACAGCAAATTTCTTCCTCTCCGAGGGCTTTGAAATTTCCGAAGGCTATTTTTAGAATCTCTGCAGTAAAAATGGGAATCTTTTTGAGGAAGGATGTGAGGGGAGAAGTGCATCCTGCAAAATAAAGCACATCTCCCTTGTTTGGAACGGAAATCTCCTTCAGCCACTCTCCCTTTTTTCTCTTCGGTTGTCCATAGGGATTGTGATAATTTCTTATGTTTTTTATCACTTCAATATGGGGTTTTAATGGAGAGGAATTTTTTATGACTTGGCTTCTCAGGTATTCGTACATCTCAAGAAGGTGCTTACCGTGAGAGAGGGGACATTGTATGGTACAGTTTCCACAGGTTGTGCAAGAAAAAATGGTCCTGCGGATAGTTTCCTCTTTTATGTGTATGCTTCCTTCTATTATACCTCTTCCAATCCATACCTTTCCGCTTGGATAATAATTTTCAAATCCAAATAGCTCTCCGGCTGGACAGGCTGGAAGATAGAGTTTATTTACGACCTTACATGTTCCGCACCGCACACATCTGTAAAACAATCCAGTATCTACATTTTTCATGTCTTCAGATTATCAAATAATTTGCCAAAAATCTAATTAACTCAATTTTTAACCCTTTTTATACACTACATTTAGGTAGTTGAGAATTCTGTATAATTTTTTCTCTAACAATACAGGTGTTTCCCAGGAAAAATTTGATTTCGCATCTTTAAGATAAATCATATACCCATTCTTTAATTTTTCCAGGAATTCAATAGCAGATATATCAAACTTTTTAAGATGATAATCAAGTAAAGTAAGAATTGTATATGAAAGATAACATACCCTCAAATGCCCCTCAATGTGTTCCCTCAACCATACCTGCGGGAGTTAATATAATTTTGTGTAAGATGAGATATATTATATACACTGTAATTATGATTACGTAAAAAGGAGGATGAAATGATGATAAGAAGGAGAAAAAAAGCCCTGCCCCAAAAGGGGAACCAGGACAAAATACCTGTGAAGGAGGTCAACATGAAGTATGAAGTCTTAAAAAGAGATTGTAGAAAAGATAACACAAATTGAAAAAACTTTTTAGAATCTATCAAATCCCATCACCCACATTTCCCTGAAGAAATAAGGTCAGGGCTAAAATCCACAAATGCCTCCGAAAACCTCCACAAAGAACCTGAAAAAATAAGAATTAACTCGGGCGGATACTTCTGAAAAAATACTCTTCGCAAAATGGGTTATCTTCATCAAAAATCTCCATTCCAAAAAATGGCTTCGTCCAGACCCCTTTTTCAAAGCCAACCTGCAGAGCCTCCCCTCCTCTTCCAGCATACCTTCCAGTCCTATGAGATAGATATAAAACACTAAAACTTACATAAAATTATTGAAAAGTGCCCCCTTTTGTTTTCAACAAGGACTAAATAAACATTCTCGCCCTTCCTTATTTTTCTAATAAAGTTCATAAGTGTATATATTATACACTACGAAGGTGCTCTTATCGATAGAAAAACCCCTAAATTCAGGCTTTTTATGAAGGGTGAAAATTTGACAAAAATTCAGGTGATTAAGGCAATCCGAAAAAATTTGATTTTAAAATTTTTATGTTTATAATATATACTATGACCAAACAAAAATTAAAAGTAGAGATAGGACAAAGGGTGAAAGCCCTGAGAGGAAAGATGACACAAGCAGAATTCGGGAAACTTTTCAAAAAATCGCAAGATGCGATCTGCGCCTACGAAAAAGGAATAGTTTTTCCGCCGATAGATGTTATTGTAAAGATGGCGGAGACCTTTGGGGTGAGTGTTGAGTGGATAATCACGGGCGAGACTGGAAGAAGAACAAAAGAGGGAAAGGAAAAAGGATTCACCTTCAAGAACAGATTTATAAGAGAAGGTGAACCGGAGTGGAGGATACTGGAAATTCTTTCTCCTGTTCCCGCGAGCATAAAAGAAGAAGTCCTTGCGCTTGTGTCCTCCTATATAAAAGAAAGAAAGAAAAAATAACTCTTTCCTCTCATGTGGCTTGACAAAATCAACCTGAAGGGGAAGTGTGCTATTGTTACAGGAGGGTCCCGAGGAATAGGAAAAGCAATCGCTGAAGGACTTGCTGAAGCAGGAGCAAAGGTATTAATATCCTCACGAAAAGAGGATGGGATAAAAAAGGCTGCTGAGGAGTTAAAAAATAAAGGATATGAGGTTTATTCTTTTCCGGCCCATGCCGGAAAAATAGAGGACATAAAAAGGCTGGTAAATCATGCTGTTGAGTTATTCGGAAGGATAGACATCCTTGTAAACAATGCGGGGACGAATCCTCATTTCGGACCTGTAATTACTGCAGATGAGGGGGTGTGGGACAAGATATTTGAAGTCAACCTCAAAGGACCATTTTTCCTTTGTAAAGAGGTGGCCCCCATTATGGAGAAAAATGGGGGAGGGAGCATAATAAATGTTGCATCCGCTGGAGGAATAAGACCGGGATTTGGGCTTGGTGTTTACTGTATAAGCAAGGCTGGTTTGATAATGATGACAAGGGTTCTTGCCTCTGAATGGGGGTATATGAATATAAGGGTTAATGCAGTGGCTCCGGGTGTTATCAGGACGAAGATGAGCGAAGTTCTTGTTTCCACTGAAGAGATAGTCAGGGAGATAGAAAAGACTACTGCTCTTCACCGAATAGGTGAACCAGCAGATGTAGTCGGAGCAGTAGTTTTTCTTGCTTCGGATGCTGCTTCTTATATAACAGGTCAGACCATAGTTATTGACGGGGGAGGAATTTTCTTATAATTTTTTCTTTTATTCTTTTAAATTATTATGTGCTCTCTGGGTGAATAGAAAAGATAAAAAGGTGGGATTTTTCTTGCATTTTTAAAAGAAATGGAGATAAAATAAAAAAATGAAACTAAAAAAATTAAAATTTTTGCTCTTCCTTTTCGGAATTTCATGTCACTCATATGCCTTTCAGACAGGAGGTACAGCCACCCTCACGGAAAATCTTTTGAGAGGCGGGATTTTCCTTTCTTTTCAGTGGAGGGAAGTGGATTCTCCAAAAGGGGAAAAGTTTACTTCCATAGGGAGCCATTTGTTCCTTGGAATCTCACCCAAAAGATGGCTTTGTGGATATGTTTTTGGTGGATTTAGCGATATGAAGTTTGATGAAGAGGATTTTCATTCTCCCCTTGGTCCAAAGTTCGGAGGAGGAATAAAATTTTCGGTCTCTCCTGGAAGCAATGTGGGATTAAATTTTGATGGACAGTTTGCCTATCAACACAATTCCGACGGAAAAAGTTTAAACTATTATGAACTCCAGTCGTTCCTTACCATTTCCTACAGGTATGCCAACCTTTATGTGTATGGTGGACTGAGTATTTCTCAAAGCTGGCTTGATTTTTCTTCAGAAAAAGATTATACAGCAAATAATCCCTTCGGAGTGGTTGTCGGAATGGATTACTTCGTTACCCCCATTCTTTTTGTAACCGCGGAGATGCACAACTTTGACAAGGATGTGGTATATATAGGAATAGGATTTACACCGTAGGAGGTCGTTATATGAAAATTTTTCTTGACACAGCAAACATTGAGGAAATAAAGAAGATAAATGAATATGGAATTCTTGATGGAGTGACCACAAATCCCAGTCTCCTCGCAAAAGAAGGAGATGATCCACAGAAGATTATTAAAAAGATATGTGAAATTGTAGACGGTCCTGTGAGCGTAGAAGTGCTCTCCACCACTGCTGAAGAAATGATTAATGAAGCAAAGGAAATTGCCAGAATAGATAAAAAGATCGTGGTGAAAATTCCAATGACTCCTGATGGACTTAAAGCAGTTAAAAAACTCTCAGCAAACGGAATAAAAACCAACATGACTCTTATATTCTCTCCATTGCAAGCACTTCTGGCTATGAAAGCAGGAGCCACTTTTGTAAGTCCGTTCATAGGAAGGCTGGATGACATTTCCCATTATGGGCTGGAAATTGTTTCAGATATTTGCAAAATCATAGAGAATTATAAATTTAAAACAGAAATAATAGTAGCGAGCATAAGAAATCCGATCCACGTGCTTGAGGCAGCCCTTCACGGAGCACATATTGCGACAATTCCATACAAAGTTCTTGAACAGATGTTTAATCATCCCCTTACAGATATAGGACTTGATAAATTTTTAAAAGACTGGAAGGAAAAGGTGAAAAGATGAGGTTATTTAAACCTGTCCTGTTTTTTGTTTCACTGTGTTTTATTTACAACTGTAAGGCTATCGGGAAAGACAATGAAGAGAGGAGAAAACTCATTGAGATGGAGGTCAAACAAGTCCTTGTGGACAGAAACGGGAATCCTCTTATACTTCTGGAGGAGAAAAGTGGCACGAGACGACTCCCTATCTGGATAGGGTTTCCAGAGGCAAGAGCAATTGCCATGGAGCTCGAAAAGGTGGAAGTTCCCAGACCCATGACGCACGATTTGATGAAGAACATTCTCACCGCTCTTGAAATAAGGGTGATGAAGGTGATTATATCGGATTTAAGAGGTTCCACTTATTACGCAGAAATCCATCTAAAGGGAAAGAAGGGGAAATGGGTAATTGATGCGAGACCATCTGATGCGATAGCATTGTCTTTAAGGACTCATTCTCCCATTTTTGTAGCTGAAGATGTGATAGAAAGAAGCGGAATAGAATTATCGAAGGAAGAGGGCGGCGAGGTTCTATACAACAAGAAACTTGGGATATTCCTTGAAGAACTGAAGCCTCTCGTTAAAGAGGCTCTTGAAATTAAAGGAGGACTGGCTGTTACAGAAGTGGAGGAGGGAGGAAGGGGCGAAAAAATGGGTTTAAAACCGGGTGACATCATCCTCATGGTCAATTCAGAGGAGGTAAAAACAATTGAGGATTTTGACAAAGTGGTCAGTTCTTCTGAAATAGAAACGATTACTGTGCTGAGGGGTAATGAAAAGATTGAATTGAAGAAATGACGGAGCTTTTCAACTCTACAGGAATTCAAAATACTGAAGAGGTTTTAAAACTAGCCTCTCAGTATGCAAAATTGCACGGTATAAAGGACATCGTAATCGCATCAACTACAGGATGGACTGCAAAAGAGGCTTTAAAGTTCTTTGAACCTTCTGAATTCAATGTAGTAATTGTCACTCACAATACCGGATTCAGTAAAGAGGGAGAACAGGAGTTTTCAGAAGAAATAAGAAAGGAGCTTATTTCAAAGGGATATAAAGTCCTTACAGGAACAATGGTTTTGAGAAATCTGAACAGGGCTATAAAGGATCTATTTCGTTATTCAGAAACCGAAATTGTCAATGCAACCCTCCGGATGTTCGGAGAAGGGACAAAGGTCTGTTTCGAGATCTGCGCAATGGCGTGTGATGCCGGGTTGATCCCTCCTGCGGAAGTAATAGCAATTGCAGGAACGAGCAGGGGAGCTGATACTGCAGCAGTGATAAAGGCAAAACCATCAAATCGCTTTTTCGAGATGAGGCTTATTGATTACATCTGCAAACCCTCTCTGAGATGAAGGGAAAGATAAAGGTAGTTTTTGTAACTGTTCCTGATGAGGAAAATGCAGAAAAAATAGCGAGGGAGGTGGTTCAGTCCAGACTTGCCGCCTGTGTGAACATTGTGAAAAATATTAGTTCAATTTACATGTGGAAAGGAAAGGTGGAAGAGGGAGGAGAATTGCTTTTGATAATAAAAACCTCATCATCTGCATTTAAGAGGCTCAAAGACAGAATAAAGACTATTCATCCTTACTCTGTTCCCGAAATTATAGCGATTGATGTAACGGACGGCAACAGGGATTATATAAAGTGGGTTTTAGAGGAGACCTCAAAAAAGAAAAAAGCATAGAGTAAAGATTCTGTTTTAAATTAACTTTTCCGAAAGTGATTCAATTGAAAATTTAAAATGGGAGATTATAATGTTAAATAATGAAAATTCCTAAGATAAGTGATTTATTTTTAAATGGCATTTCAAGAGTTACCACGGAATATCCAGTTCATGTTCTGATTTTTTGTTTTCTTCTGGTAATCATTTCGGTGTTTCTTTCAAAAAACATAAAGGTGGACCTTTCAATGATAGCAGAACTTCCAGAGGATGATCCTATGGTCAAGCAATTCAGAGACGCATATAAAAATTATGGAGGGCTTGAGTATGTTTTTATCCTTCTAAAATCAGAAGATATTGAATCTGCAAAGAATTTTGCAGATTACATCGCTCCCCTGCTAAAAGAAAGGAAAGACCTTTTTAAATCCGTCCGTCACAAAATAGATATTGATTTCTTTAAACCCTACAGTCTGCTCTTTTTTGACGAAGATGAAATAAATGACCTCACCGATACATTTGAAAGGCACCTTGACCTTTATAAATCCATGATAAAAAAACTTGACCTCTTTTCCTTTCTCGAAGGACTGTATCAGATCCTTGATAGGGAAATTTCTGAAAGAGAAGAGATTAGCGGGGAGGAGGAAGAGGCGGGACTTATGAAGGGATTGAGAAAATGGTCAGATATTATCAAGAAAGGAATAGTTGACGAAAAGGAAGTAAGCGAGAGGGAATATAACAGGGTCCTTGCAGAAGTTTTTTCTGTAAGGGAAAGGGATGATGAAATCTCAAGCGAATACTTTACATCCAAAGACGAAAAAATGCTTGTCATTATGGTCTCACCTGTAGAATCAAGCGAAAATATAGCATATTCGCTTAAGGCATATGAATTTTTGAAAAAAGTAATTGAGGACGGAGAAAAAAGGTTTCCTGATGTGAAAGCAGGTGTAACGGGTGCGGTCCCAGCAGTGGCGGAACAATACCACATAATAATAAGAGACCTTTTTGTTACCAACATAGTTTCAATGCTTCTTGTTGTTACACTCTTCGGTCTGGGGTTTGGGAGCGTATTCTACGCACTTTTGATGTTGCTCCCGCTTTTATCCGGGCTTTTCTGGGCTTTTGGCTTCGCCTATCTTTATAAAGGAACAATAACGATGACAACTTCTGTGTTCGGAGCGATACTCACAGGGCTTGGAATAGATTTTGCAGCTCACCTCATATCAAGATTCGGGGACGAAAGGGAAAAGGGGAAAACAATAAAAGAGGCTGTTAGAAGTTCAGTCAGAGGTGCGGGAAAGGGAATTATAACAGGCGCCGTAACAACCTCTCTCGCTTTCTATACCCTTATTGTGGCATATCATAAAGGAGTTGAGGAACTCGGAATTATAGCAGGCACAGGACTTATACTTTCCATGTTTGCTATGTTTCTTATTGTCCCCTCAATTCTCACACTTTTTGGGGGAAGGAGGATTTTCACTGCAAGAATAAAGATTCCGTCATTTGAGGAGAAAGTAGCCTCCCTGGTCATGAAAAAACCTTACATATTTTTAGTGTGTTTTGTGGGTATAAGTGCTTTCTTTACATGGTCTGCAACAAGGATTTCCTTTGATAACAATTTCCGAAACCTCATGCCAGGGGATATGGAAGCCTTAAAGGTTGTTGACGAATTTGAGAAATCCTTCAAGAGGGGGACTGATTATGGACTTATAACCGTTGAAAGCATTGATTCTGCGAGAGAGATTGTTGAAAAACTTGAATCCCTTTCTACAGTTGCTCTTGTTGAGTCAATTTCAAAGTTCCTTCCACTGGGTCAGGAAGAGAAAAAGAACTTGCTCAAACGGTTGAGAAATCTTATCGCCTCTTTACACCCAGAAAATCCTGAAAAGGTGGACTGGAAGTGCAGTCAAAAAGATTTGCCTTCTTACATAAATGCTTTTGAAAGGATGAGGGATATGGCTCTTGCCCTCAAACAGTTATCAATAGCAGGTGGATATTTTGAAGGAGAAGATGAAGCGGAAAAAATGAGAAAGAATTTTGAGGAAATAATTGAAAAATTGAAAAAAGGGGGAGACGTATCGACAATCTCAAAACTTAATAAAATTCACATAAGGGAATTTCACGATGCATTTCTTGACCTGAAGAGGGCGTCAAATCCGGATTTTCTAACTGTTGAGAAATTACCCGATGACATAAGAAACACTTTTATCGGGAAGGATGGAAAATTTCTCGTATTTGCCTACCCGAAGCAATCCGTGTGGGGCTCAAAGAAGTTTATGGGTGAGTTTGTCAATGAAATCCGTTCGGTGAAGGAAGATGCTTTCGGGATTCCTGTGATATTCTATTTCCAGACCGAAAGAATTCTCACAGATCTTGAACGTTCTTCCATCCTTGCCTTTATGTGTGTTTTACTCCTTGTATTTTTAGACTTCAGAAGTTTTTTTAAAACTGCCATAGCACTCGTTCCCCTTCTTTTTGGAACTCTGTGGATGCTCGGAATGATGCCAATTATTGATGTAAAATTCAATTTCATAAATGTAGGGGTGGTTGCCCTTATTCTGGGAATGGGAATAGACTACGGGGTTCATTTTACCCACAGATTCCTTCAGGAGAAGGATGGTTTTGTTACTATATCAAAAACAGGAAGGGCGGTTTTTATTTCTGCAACCACAACGATGGCAGGATTTGGAGCAATAATGCTGGCAAAGTTCAGGGGATTAAACTCAATGGGAGAGGTTTTGCTTGTGGGAATTGGCATGTGCTTCATAACTGCAATAGTGGGAATGGGCGTTATTTTTTCAATATATGAAAAGAGAAGAAAGTCAAGGATAGGTTCTTAATTTTACCAATTATCTTGCGGACATGGACTTCAACAGAAATGGGATGAGATTGTATTGCTGTATCCTTGAAATCAATGACAAAAATGATAGTATGGAGACATGCGAGTTATATTTTTTACTGGAAAGGGCGGTGTGGGGAAATCAACGATTTCATGTGCTACTGCTGCAAGGATAGCAGGTAATGGAAAAAAAGTTATTATTGCAAGCCTTGACCTCGCTCACAATCTGAGGGATATACTGGGTAAGGAATTGAAAAGAGCGAATATCCACTTGATTGAATTTGACCCCGATTGTGAATTAAGAAGGGCATGGAATGGCATCTACAAATTTATCAAGGATTTCATCGAAAGTCAGGGAATTGAAGAAATTTATGCTGAGGAGATGGTCCTCCTTCCTGGAATGGAAGAAGTGCTATTTTTCATTTCTTTGCTAAATATAATTGAATCGAAAAAATACGATGTGATTATTGTTGACGGTCCACCAACTGCATCTTCCCTTAAATTTTTGAGCCTCCCCGAGAATTTTAAGTGGTATAAGGACAAATTTTTCTCCAGGACATCAAAAAGGTATATAAGGGTAAAACCTATTATGGAGAAATATTTTTATACCCCCCTTCCAGACAGAACCTTTATACAGAATATAGAGAATACATACGAAAAAATTTTAAGACTGCATTCTATCTTGAAAGATCCGTCCATAACCTCTTTCCGCATTGTTACCGTTCCCTCCGAGGTTGCCTTCAACGAAACATTAAGGCTTTATTCCGTTTTGTCCATTTTTGAATATCCTGTTGATGGAATAATACTCAACAGGTTTTCGGAGGATGAAGAAATTTTTAACAGATTAAAAGCTATTTTTTTCCCTCTTCCGGTATTAGTCCTCGACGAACTGAAAAAAGAGCCACTGGGGATTAATTCTCTCACTTATATAGGGCACAAAATCTACAAAGATTATCAACCAGATGATTTTCTTTCACACATTCAGCCTTTTAAAGTGGTGAAGAGAAATAATTCAACCACAATTGAATTCTTCCTTCCCGGAATAAAAAAAGAAGAGATAGAGATGTGGATAGATGGAAATGAACTCGTAATAAAATCGGGTGCATTCAAAAGGATATTGTTTTTGAGAGGAAATGGAAAGATGCGCCTCAGTGATGTGAAATTTTCCGATGGAAGATTGAGGATTTCCCTTGCCAGAAATGCATAAAGAGGAAGAAATACTTCAGGAAGTCCTTGAGACAGCAGGAGATTTTTTTATAAGCGGATTGAAATTTTTGAAATCTATGTCAAAGATGATTTCCGTGGTTCTTCAAAGGTCGGGAAAGGGAGGAATTTCTGAACTCTTTTCCATAACTCTTGCAAGGTTTTCTGAGGAGATTGAAAAGATCCTTAAAGAACCGAAAGTAATGAGAAGCAAAAGGGAAAAAAGGAAGAGGAGAAGATTTAAGAAAATAAATTTCTAAAAGGATAAATAAAAATTGCTTGAACCTTTTTTGAAATTGTATATGATTGATTGATATGTCGGTCAAAAATATAAAAAGGGTTGAAGAAAAGAGGGAGAGCATTATCAATTCTGCAATAAAGGTTTTTGCAACAAAGGGGTTTGAAAATGCGAGGATTTCAGATATAGCCAGTGAGGCTGGCACGGCATATGGACTCGTTTACCATTATTTCGATAGCAAGGAAGACCTCCTTAAGAAAATAATAGAGGAGAAATGGACTCTTTTCTTAAAATCCATAAAGGAGATTGATGAAAGGGAAAGGGGATTCAGGGAAAAAATAACGAAAATCACAGCCCTTCTTTTAGAGACATACAGGAAATTTCCTGAACTCATGAGGGTTCTTGTGGCTGAATACTCCCGTTCGCCACGGTTGATAAAAGAAGGAATGAAGGAACCTTTTATGAAAGTGATAAAAGCACTGGAGAGGATTGTAAAAAAGGGGCAAATGGCTGAGGAAGTGAGAAAAGATATTTCTCCAATGGTAGCGAGTCTCATGTACATGGGAGTTATTGATACAATATTTACCCTTGCCGAAATAGAGTACAAAGGGAAGTTCACAAAAAATCTTGAAACAAGGGCCAAGGCAATTGTGGATATTTACCTTAATGGATTATGTAAAAAACAAAAGGAGGAGTGAAGATGGATTTTGAACTTACAGAAGAAGAGAAGGCATTTAAAGAAACCGTTTATCAGTTTTCAAAGAAGGAGATTGCTCCTGAGAGCACAAAACCAGAATATGATGAAAAAGGCGAATTTCCCTGGGAATGCTGGAGGAAGATGGGAGAGTTCGGTCTGTTGGGTCTCCCATTTCCTGAGGAGTATGGAGGACAGAATGCTTCTGCCATGATGACAGTTCTTGCGAAAGAGGCATTTGCCATGGGAGGCGCTGATGCTGGATTGACGCTTTCATGGGGAGCCCATACCATTCTCTGCGGCGTTCCCATCTGGAAACTGGGAACGGAAGAACAAAAAAGGAAATACCTTCCAAAAATAGCAAGTGGCGAGTGGGTAGGGGGGTTTGCTCTTACAGAACCAAATGCGGGCTCGGACGCTGCTTCGGTGAGAACTTATGCTGTCAAGAAGGGAGACAGGTTTATTCTTAATGGTTCCAAGATATTTATAACCAATGGTCCGATAGGGAGGGTATTTGTCACGATTGCGGTAACCGATAAAAGCAAGGGACCATTCGGGATAAGTGCTTTTATTGTGGAAAGCACATTTAAGGGCTTCAGCGTGAGCAGAAAACTTGATAAACTGGGAAACAGAGCATCTCCCACTGGAGAACTTGTTTTTGAGGACTGTGAAGTGCCGGAGGAAAACCTCCTGGGACCCATTGATATGGGCTTCGCAGAGGTTGTCAAATACATCTTTATGTGGGAAAGGAGTTGCCTCCTCGCTCCTGCTATTGGCTCAATGGAAGCAGGAATAAGGAGGTGCATGGAATATGCAAGGGACAGAGTTCAGTTTAAAAAGCCAATTCTGAAATTTCAGGCGGTTCAGAAAAAGCTTGTTGAGATGAAGATGAACCTTGAAGCCGCGAGACAGCTTGTTTACAGAGTTGCCTGGCTCCTTGACAGAGGAATTCCGGCACTTGTTGAAGCCTCCCTTGCGAAACTTTTTGTTTCAGAGGCAGTTATAAAACAGTCCTATGAAAGCCTTCAAATATTTGGTGGATATGGATACATAAAGGATTTTCCCGTGGAGAAGGGATACAGAGATGCAAGACTCGCCACAATAGGAGGTGGGACATCAGAGATTCAGAAGTCAATCATAGCAAGGGCTTTGATCCAACTTTCAGGGAAAGATATAGAATAGGGAGCAAAAAATGAATTACGAATTCAAAGAAGAGGAAAAAGAAGTTCTAAATTCTTTTAAGGAGTTTGTAAAAAAAGAGATTGAGCCAGTGGTTGAGAAGGTTGAAGAAATGGGAGAAGTGCCAAGGGAGGTTTTCCGAAAACTTGGAGATTTTGGTTATTTAGGATGCTTTTTCCCGCTGGAATATGGGGGTTTAGGGCTTTCTCTGGTGATAAGTTCTGCACTGTGGGAGGAACTTGCAAGGGTTTCTGCCTCCATATTTTTGAGTGCCAATGCAAGTATACTTCTATGTGCAAATTGTATTAACATAAATGGTAATGAAGAGATGAAAAAGAAATTCCTTCCCCCACTCCTTAAGGGGGAAAAAATAGGTGCCTTCTGCCTTACGGAACCAGATGCCGGTTCAGATGTGGCTAACATAAGAACTTCTGCCACGAAGGTGGAAGGGGGGTATGTTTTGAATGGAAAGAAAACATTTGTGACAAATGGACCTGTTGCGGATATCTTCGTGATATTTGCGAAGACTGACAGAGAGAAAGGAAAAAGAGGAATTTCAGCATTTGTAGTGGAAAAGGGAGCCAAAGGGCTGGCAAGCGGAAAGCCTTTAAAGAAACTCGGTGTAAGGGGAAGTCCCACTTCCGAGATATACCTTGATGAAGTTTTTGTTCCTCAAGAAAATCTTATAGGTAAAGAAAACGAGGGCTTCTATTATGCAATGAAAACCCTTGAAACTGGAAGGATTGCGATGGCAGCCTTCTCATTAGGGATAGCGCAGGCGTGTCTTGAAGAGAGCATAAAATACGCTTCCGAAAGGAAAGCTTTCGGAAAAACTATTGCTCACTTTGAGGACATAAGTTTTAAAATAGCGGAAATGAAGACAATTGTTGATGCAGGAAGGCTTCTTCTGTATAAGGCAGCTTGGCTTAAAGATATAAATGCCCCAAATGCAAATGAATTCGCTTCCATTGCGAAACTTTTCATAAGTGAAAATGCCACAAGGATTGCGAGCGATGCGGTCCAGATCCACGGAGGATACGGGTATATTTCTGATTTTAAGGTTGAAAGGCTCTACAGGGATGCAAAACTCGGGGAGATAGGAGAGGGCACGAGCGAGATACAGAGAAGGATCATATTTAGAGAGATGTTAAAGGAATACGGGATAGAGATTTAGAATAACTAATTCTATTTGAGAGATGGATTTATAAATCAAAATACAGGAGGAATTCATAAGGGTGGGGACGAATCTTGAGTTCAAAGCATTCCTTCCTTTTCCACTCTATCCATATCATAAGAAGTTCTTCGGTAAAAACATCTCCCTTAAGAAGAAAATCGTGGTCCTTTTCAAGTTCATTCAAGGCTTCTTCAAGACTCCCAGGAGTTTGGGGGACATCGGCAAGTTCCTCTGGTGGAAGAGCGTATATGTCTCTGTCAAGAGGGTCTCCGGGGTCAATTCTGTTTTCTATTCCATCGAGTCCCGCCATGAGAATGGCGGCGAATGTAAGATAGGGATTTGATGAGGGGTCAGGAAATCGAATTTCCAGCCTTTTTGTTGCTGGAGAAGCAGAATACATGGGGATTCTTATTCCCGCGCTTCTGTTCCTTGAGGAATAGGCAAGCCTTACAGGAGCCTCATACCCAGGAACGAGCCTTCTGTAAGAATTGGTTGTGGGTGCCACAATGGCACATAATGCCTTTCCATGTTTTATTATTCCGCCTATGAAGTAAAGAGCGGTCTGTGAAAGCCCTGCATAACCTGAGCCTGCAAAAACGGGTTTTCCGTCTTTCCATATGGAAATGTGGATGTGCATTCCACTACCGTTATCTCCAAAAATTGGTTTCGGCATGAATGTGGCAGTTTTTCCATATTTTCTTGCGATATTTTTAACTACATATTTATAAAGCATCACATTGTCTGCCTGTTTTGTTAAAGGAGCAAAGAGAAAGTCTATTTCGCCTTGTCCACCACTTGCTACCTCATGGTGGAAGTATTCAACGGTTATTCCTATCTTCTGAAGAGTTGCTGCTATTTCAGCCCTTATATCTTGAAGGGTATCATGGGGAGGCACGGGAAAATATCCTCTCCTGTAAGGTATCTTGTATCCCAGATTCGGATTCTCCGCCTCACCTGTTCTCCACCATCCTTCTACCGAATCTACAAGGTGAAACGCTTTGTTTTCTTTATATTCAAATTGAACATTATCAAATATAAAAAACTCAAGTTCAGGACCTACATATACCGTATCTCCGATTCCAGTAGATTTTAGATACATCTCGGCTTTTGTAGCGATGTATCTCGGGTCCCTGCTATACCTTTGCTTTGTAACAGGGTCAATTATGTTACCTATAACGCTTATTGTGGGGTGTTTGTAAAAGGGGTTTTCAAAGGCTGTCTCCGGGTCAGGGACAAAGTTCATATCGCTCAGGTGGATTGCCTGCCAGGCTCTTATTGAGGAAGCGTCAAAACCGAGCCCCTCTTCAAAGTGTTCCTCTTTCAAGTAGGAAGAGGGGATCGTAAAGTGATGCATGGTGCCAAATATGTCTGTGAAGAGCATATCCACAAACTCATAACGCTTTTCTTTGAGAAGTTTCAAAAATTCGTCCCTCTTCATTTAGCACCTCCTTACTCATTTTGCTCATCTTTTTAAAATATTCATGGCGACTTTACTTTAAAAATTTTTGGTGGTTTGAGTTTATGGGAAACCTGTTTTGACCTGGTGAGAATTTTTTCGACCACATCCTTTTTAAATCCCGATAAAATCTTCCCTTTTTCAAGAGCAGATATCATTTTGTCCAGGTCTTTATATCTTATTCCCATTTCCCCCTCATCGGTTTGCCCGGGCCATAGTCCCGCGGACGGGGGTTTTTTAATTATTCTTTCAGGAACTCCTATTGTCTTTGCGAGTTTATAAACCTCTGTTTTCGTTAGATCACCAAGGGGGAGCAGGTCAACCCCTCCATCTCCATATTTTGTAAAATATCCCATCGTAAGTTCTGATTTATTACTTGTTCCAATTACCAGATAGTTCATCTTATTGGCAAAGTGATAAAGGGCTATCATCCTCAATCTGGGTTTTATGTTGGCAACCGAAAGCTCTCTTCTATTCGGGTCTATTCCCAGAATTCTTGAGAATTCTAAAAATACAGGCTCTAAATTTATGGTTTTTGAATTTAATCCAAATTTCTCAACAATAAGGTTCGCATCTTCCATATCTTCTTTCGGGGTAAAACAGGGAAGAAGAAGGGCGAGGTGGGTATCGGGAAAGGCCTCTTTACACAATATTCCTACTACTGAGGAATCTACACCCCCGCTCAACCCAAAAACAACCCCATTCCCCTTTGCCCTCTTAACTTCCTTCTTTATCCATTCCGAAATCTCTGTGGAAAGTTTCCTGTAGTTCATGGAGAATATCTTATACCATCCTTTTTATTTTACAACTTTTTAACAGAGGTTCATAAAATTGAACATCTCATCTTTTTATGGCATTCTATGGATGTGAAAAGAAAGGCATTTTTAGCGATCTTCTTTATTGGTCCAAATCTTTTTGTGTGGAAGGGTCATTCCGTTCTTACCCGTCTTGTGATTGAAAAAAACCATATAAATCTTCCTCACATTGAGGTTGTTCCCTTATACGAGAAGGGAAAAATAAAGGATGAGGAAGATTGCAGAGAATTAATGGAGGATAAACCTTTAAAGGTCCTTGATTTCATCACTCTTCATGTGGTTGAGCCTGATTGCGGAATGGATGAGAAAGGAGAGGACTCTTTCATTGTGAGATTTATAGGAGGCCCTCAAGGCTACAGGCACATGTATTACCCTTTTGGAAGATGGAAGTTTCCGCTTCTTTTTCTTCCTATGGGAAAAGCTCCTGAAAGGGCAGAGCATTTTTTCAACAAGGCAAAAGAGGAATTCAAAAGGGGAAATCCCTCGCTCGGGTGGCTCTATCTTTCATGGTCCCTTCATTACATTGAAGACCTTTCCATGCCCTATCATACCTGTCAGACATCTCTTAAATTTGTAATGTGGAAAAACCCGATTGAGGGGACAACCAGTGTGACGAAAAATTTCCATTACGCCTTTGAGGATTTTGTTTACTATCTGGTCACAGGCGAAGAGAATGGAAGGCTCTCCCTTTCTTTAATTGATGCCCTTTCGGAGCCGAGAATGCTACCTTTTAATGATGTAAAATCGCTTGCAAAGGGGGTTGCAAAGGAAAGTTCCAAATTGTGTGATGAGATTTTTGACCTGTCTTTTGAAATGTGGGGAGAAAAACTGAAGGTTAACAAGATGGTGAGGCTTTCAGACGAAGATATGAAAAATTCTTTGTCCCATCCTTCATTTAAAAAGCACCTCAACTCATTAAAAGAGGCACTCCGGCTTTTTTCAGGAAGTGTAATCAGGTTTTTTTCTCTCTCACAAAACTTAGTGAGGGAAGAATAACCATCTTTTGAGCCCTCTGAAAAAGGGATGCTATTTTTGAAAGCTTCTGGGAGGGATATTTGATTTTTTTTGACAAAGGGACATAAAAATATGGCTATTTGAGGGTAAAGGTTTTGATTTTTTCTTGACATTTGATTCTTGTTTTGTTATTTTCTAATTGTGAAGAGGGAAATTAGAAAATTCAAGAGGTTAAAGAGTTTAATAAATGATTTGGATGTGATTCTTTTCAAAGGGGGGCACAGGTAATTTTGAGGGGCATCCTCATAAACCTGAAAATTATGGCAAATGGACCATAAATATAGAGATTAAAGAAGGAGAGAAAAGAGAAGAAAAATGGAGAGGGGAAGGAAATAGGGTAATGGGAGAAAAAATCCAGAAAGAAAAACCAGAAATAAAATCTAACACAAAACCCCTTAAAATTAAACCAGAGGTTTTTCAGAAAGCACTCTTTATGGATTTGACATGGAGGAATAATAAAGATAAATTCAAAACACCATGAAAAGGGTAAAGGTTACAGCATACTCAGGTTACAGGGCTGAAGAGAAGCCGAGAAAATTTGAACTGGAAGGAAGAGAGATTACAGTAAAAGAAATCCTCTACGAATGGAGGGACGAAGAGGGATGGGGATTCGTGGTTATTGGAGATGATGAAAAAAAGTACCGGTTAAAATTTTATGAAAAAGAAGATTGCTGGAGCATTGAGGAAAGATGAAACCGGAAGAAAGGTTTTTAAGGGCTGTTAAGAAGCAGGATGTGGATAAAACGCCTGTCTGGATAATGAGACAGGCAGGGAGGTATCTTGAGGAATACAGAAGGTTAAGGGAAAGGTATTCCTTTGCAGAACTCTGCAAAAATCCCGAACTTGCTACCACTGTTTCTCTTCTTCCTCTCAAGTATGCAGAACTGGACGCCATCATTGTGTTCGGAGACATACTTCTGTGTCTGGAACCCCTCGGCATATCAGTAAGTTACAACGAGGATGGAAAACCTCATGTGGAGGGGTCGATTGAGAAACTAAGTGTAAAATGGGAACCGGATCTTTTGAAAGAGGCTGAAGAAAAACTCAGTTTTGTAGGAGAAACAATAAAGAACATTCGTTCTGAAAAAAAGGAATATGCCATAATAGGGTTCTCAGGAGCTCCTTTCACACTTTTGAGTTATGTAATTGAAAAGGGAAAAACAGGGGACTTTTCAAAAACGAGGGCTCTGGCATTTAAGGAAAAGGAAAAATGGCATCAGGCGATGAAAAATCTGTCGGAACTTATTATTAGATACCTCATTGTTCAAGCGAAAAGCGGAGCTGATGTGGTTCAGATATTTGATAGTTGGGCTGGATGGCTATCTCCTTACGAATACCGGGAATTCGTTCGGAACCACATGGCAAGGATAATTGAGGAAGTTGAGAAGTTCGTTCCGGTAATTCATTTTTCAACAGGGTCTGCTGGAATACTCGAGGAGATAGCTTCAGCAGGGGGGACGGTGATAGGGGTGGACTGGAGAATTTCCATTGATGAAGCATGGAGGAGGGTAGGGTATGAAAAGGGAATACAGGGCAACCTTGATCCTGCAATTCTGTTAACGAACAGGGAAGAAATAAAAAAAGGAGTTATAGAGATTTTAAAAAGAGTGGGAAACAGAAATGGTCATATATTCAACCTCGGACACGGAATTCTTCCCGATACCCCTGTTGAAAACATGCAATTTCTGGTTGAGCTCGTTCACAGCCTTTCTGAAAGGAGATGAAAAACACAGTGGTTTTATTTGCCGGGTTTGGGGCTCCTGTATCTTCTGAAGAAGGTATAAGAGAATTCTTGAAAAGGCTTTCAGGAAAAGAGCCCTCAGCACATTCTGTAAATGAACTCATCAATAGATATAAAAAAATAGGAGGCTCACCATTTTTGGAAAAGATAAAAAATGTATGTTCTCGCATTTCAAATGTTACAGGATGTCTATGTTCTCCAGTTATGAAATACACCCCTCCCTTCTTAGAAGACGTGTTAAAAAAAATGGACGCGGAGAAGTTTATCATATTCCCTTTATCTCCATTTTCAGCAGACGATGATTTTTTACAGGAAATCAGGAGGTCAATCATTCAAAAAGGTGGAGAAGCGATACCTGTTGAAAACTGGGGGCTGAGCGAGGAATTTGTAGATTTTGCTTCGGAGTTTATAAAGAGTGAGAAAAAAGGAGGGGTGCTTTTATTTACTGCACACTCCCTTCCAACGAAGTTTCAGAGTTACCGTGAAAATGTTTACGCTTCAGCAAAAAAGATTGCCCAGAAAGCAGGGATTCAGAAATTTTTAATCGCCTTTCAGAGTGGAAAGGAAGGGTGGCTGTCTCCGACCATAGATGATGTAATAAAGGAGTTGGAATTCAAAGAGATCATCCTTTTTCCTTTCGGTTTTTTTGCAGAATGTCTTGAGACCCTTTACGACCTTGACATAGGGTTAAGAGAGAGGGCAGAGTCCATGGGAATAAAAATAAGAAGGCTTCCTGCATTAAGCGAAATTGGAGGATTCGTAGACTTTTTGATATCTGAAATTAGTAAAAGGGTATGAAGGTAGCAGTAATTGGTGGAGGAATATCGGGATTGAGTGCAGCATACTACCTTATGAAGAAAGGATATAACCTTTCGATTTTCGAAAAGGAAAATCGATTCGGAGGCACAATTGTGACAGAAAGGATGGATGAGTTTCTAATTGAGGGCGGTCCCGACTGCTTTTTGAAAGAGAAGGAGTGGGGAATAAAACTTGTAAAAGAACTGGGAATGGAGGGGGAGCTCATCGGCACAAATGAGGCTTCAAAGACTACTTACGTGTTGTGGCGTGGTGAACTTCATGAGATTCCCGAGGGTTTCTTTCTCCTTCTTCCCACAAAAATCTTTCCCTTCTTGAAGAGCAGTTTATTTTCACTTACAGGAAAATTGAGAGCAGGGTTGGAAATTTTTATTCCTCCGCGCAAAAGCGAAGCAGATGAAAGCCTTGCAGATTTTGTCAGCAGAAGACTCGGAAGAGAAGTGCTTGAAAAAATAGTCGAACCCCTGGTTGCAGGTGTGCATGCTGGGGACCCGCAAAAAATGAGTTTAAAAGCCACTTTTCCGGGATTTATTGAAATAGAAAAAACCTGTGGAGGCCTTTTGAGATGGGCTATGAAAAGGAAAAAGGATAAATGGAGTTCCCCCTTTGTGACACTGAAGAACGGTCTCGGAAGTCTTACAGAAAAACTGGTTGATGTAATGAAAGGGAAGGTGGCTTTTTTCAAAGGAAAAACAGTGGATAGAGTAAGAAGGACAAATTCAAAGTGGGAAATTCTTTACAACGGAGGGAGTGAGGTGTTTGATAAAGTGGTCCTTGCTACTCCTTCTTTTATATCAGGCTATATAATGAGAGAGTTTCCCGTTTCAAAATTCCTTAAGGAGATTCCCTATGTGTCCACAGCCACCATTTCCATGGGATTTTATGAAAAAGGTATTGAAATTCCGGAGGGATATGGATTCGTTGTGCCAGCCATTGAACTCAAAAGGATCACGGCTGTAACTTTCAGTTCAAACAAGTTTTCATACAGAGCCAGAGAGGGGTTTAAACTTATAAGGTGTTTTGTGGGAGGCTACCGAAACCAGGAACTCGTGGGTTTGCCCGATGAGAAAATGATAAAGATGTGTCTTCAGGAGTTATCGCCGGTAATCAGGATAAAAGAGCATCCGCTTATTACGAGAATTTTTAGGTGGATAAAAGGGATGCCCCAATATCATGTGGGGCACACTTCTCTTGTGGAAGAAATAGAAAAAATGCTTCCCGAGGGAATTTACCTGACCGGAAATGCCTACTATGGAATAGGAATTCCTGATTGCATAAGAAGGGGAGCTGAGATAGCAGAAAAAATTTTTTAAACCGTTATCCGGAGTTCAATTACAGAGTCTACATTTCCGATCACAATCAATATGTCATCTTCCTCAATTTCCATTTGCTGGGAGGGATTGAATATACAGTTATCCCTTCTTCAGACAGCGACGAAAATAAGGGAAAATTTCTCTTCTAATTCTTTTTTCAACTCATCCACTTTTTCCCCTGCATAAAGGGAACCCTTATTCACCTTCGCTTCCTCGACCCTCAGTATCCCCTTCCCTGCTCTTAACATTTTGTCAAGGAAAGAAACTCCTGCAGGACGGACAAGTTCGGAGGCAATCCCCCAATTCGGTTCGGTGAAACCACAGTATCCGCTCCTGCCAGTTTCATTTTTATTTCGTTTTCATCGTTTGCGCACTTGCTAACAATCCTTAACGAAGGATTCAGACTTCTTGCTGTAAGGACGACGAAAAGGTTTTTCCTGAGCCGATGGAAGAGCTGTGGCGAGTCTCTTTGCTTTCTTTATTCCAGCTTCAAGGAGGGTAGCATATTTCTGCAGCCATATTACATCCTCTGTGCGAGGAGATAGGTCAATTACCAACCACTTTGTGTTTCAGTTTTTTCAGTTCATCTATTATATGCATTCCCGCCTTTCCCCCCACCTACTATGTAATGATTCTCGAGTTTTTCCAGTTCTTTTTTCATCCTTCTACTCCTTAAAATTTCTATTATTTTTCCCTCAAAGAGCAAGATGCTTAAATTTGTTACCGCATACGCAAGTGCATCCATCCCTGCTACAATGAGGAAGATCGTATAAATCTTTCCAGCGTATGAAAGTTCACCTACCTCCCTCTATCCCAGGGTGGGGGGAGGGTTATTGTTACCATGTATAAGGAATCAAAGAAGTTTCAGCCTTCAATTATTAGGTATCCAATTGTTACTCCCATTATGAGGACGAAAAGTAGCAGAGGAAGGGTGTATATTTTCTTTCTGTAATCAATCATTCAGGCGCTCTCCCTGCTCTTAAAAGGAAGAACAACTCCTCATACCTTTTCGTTATCTTTTCCCAGTCATAAATTTCCTCGACCCTTTTCCTCGCGAGCTCTCTATATCTCTCAACCACTTGTGGATTCCGGAGAAGGAATTCAATCTTCTCTTTCAAATCCTCAGAACCTTTTCTGCCATCAAAATAAATTCCGGCATTTTCTACTACTTCTATGTTGGCAGGATTTACAGAGTTCACCAGCACACAGTTTCCTGCTTTCATTTGTTCCACAAGGACAGGGTGAGTTCCTCCCACTCCAGATACGAGGACATATATATAAGGGTGGCTTGAAATCTCCATGTAATCGTCGCCCAGAAGAAAGCCCGTAAAAATAACCTTTTTTGGAGGTTTTATTTCCTCTGCTTTTTTTCTGAGTTCCATTTTGTATTTCTCCATGTAGGGAGCGTCTCCTACTATGACGAGCGGAAAAGGTGTCTCTTCTAATTTCCTGTAAGCCTCAATGATTATGTGGGCACCATTTTCTGGAACAAGCCTTCCAGCAAAAAGGATGTATTTTCTTGGTTCAAGCCCGAATTTGGGAAGGCATTTCGAAGGCGGGAGATACCTCATCTCCGCTCCATAGGGAATCATAACTGTTTTTTTTCCATAGGTCTGGAGGTAATACTCCTCAACCGCCCTTGAGTCTGCAATGACCACATTGGGAAAGAGAGTTGCTATTTTTTCACTTGTTTTAAGAAACCACTTTGCAAATCTTCCCCATTTTTCCCTCGCCCAATCCTTTCCGTCAACGTTCAAAACAGTTTTTGCTCCATAAAGTCGGGGTATAAAAGAGAGAATGCTGTTTCCAACCCCACATATATACACTATATCATATCCCATAAATGCACCATGAAGCACGGAAAGGAAGGTATGAACTATGGTATCAGTATGTTTTAATGGAATGGTGGGAAGTCTTATGAGTTTCATTCCGAGATATTCTCCTTTCATCTTGATGTAGTGACTTCTGTTATAAACGAAAACCCTGTGGGATTTAGAAAGCCTTTTTCCAGTTTGTTCAACAAAAGTTTCAAATCCACTGTAACCCGCAGGAACTCCTCTTGTCCCCATGAAAGCAATTTTGAGGTAACTCCTTTCTTCTTTTCTACATAGAAACCAGGGAAGAAGTTTCAAAGAAGAAACCCTTTTCCTTCCCATTATTTCCCTTCTCCATTTAAGGGCTCTCGGAAGAAGTGAAAAGACCTCTTTGAACGCCCTGAGGGAAGTCCTTTCAAAAAAGATGGTATAAATAAGGACTCCCAAATCTCTTATGAGGGCAGGAAGGAGAAGTGTGAAGAACAACAGTAATGTCTGATTTTTTATCCTCATCAAGAACCTGTTCTTCACAGAGTGCATGTTAATAAAAGGAGGAAGACCCTTTCTTTTTCCCGGAAAAACCCTTCTTCTGTGAAAACCTATCGCCGAAGGCACATATAAAAACTTCCATCCTAAAAGCTGAGCCCTCCAGCAAAGGTCTGCATCTTCTCTGTAAGCGAAGAAAGAAGAATCAAAGTATTCTCCGTCAATTTTTATGTCCTCAAGCATCTTCCTTCTGAGCAATGCCGCAGCCCCGCTTATTCCAAAAACATAAACTTCTTCATCATATTTCTCAGGTTCTTCTCCCTGTCCCCTGTCAAAATGCCTTAAAAACGGAGAAAAAAAAATTCCCGCGGAATCTATTCTTCCTTCGTCTTCCTTCAAAAGTTTTCCACACACTCCTCCCGCTTCGGGATGTTCTTTTAATTTTCTCACAAGAATTTCTATGAAATCTTCTTTAAGTCTTGTGTCAGGATTTAAGAGCAAAACGAATTCACCGCAAGAAGCCTCTATTCCCTGATTGGCAGCACGGGCAAACCCTGAATTTTCGGGATTTTTAATGATTCTAGCTTCAGGGAAGTAATATTTAACGATTTCAACTGAACGATCCCGGGAGTTATTATCCACTACAATTATTTCAAATTTTTTCCAGGTTTGAGAAGATATTGAGGGAAGGAGTTTCTGAAGGTCCTTTTCGCTGTTGTAAGTGACAATGACAATAGAAACTTTTTCAGCATTCATGAATGGCTTTTGAAAGGAGATAGGAGGTTAGGGCGGAGAACCCGAATCCCATTGACCATGAAAATGGGTCCACATTTGAAATTATACTTCCACTGGCAAAAATATTCTCTAGCCTTTTTCCTTCGTCCCTGTATACTCTCATTTTTTCGTCAATTTTCAATCCAATAGAGAAAATTTGTTGAGAGTGAACGGGAGAGAGAGTGGAAAGCAAAGCGCTGTGTTCTTTTGAAGCGGTTGAGGTAGTCAAGAACTTTCCCATCCAGTCCTTTACCTTTTCTCCGTAAAAGGTCATCCCTCCTCCCAGAAACTTTCCAGCCGCGATCACAAATATATCTCCTTTTACCTCTTTTCCTTTGTCTGTGAGCACCTTACGCCCTTTTCCTTCTCTGATTTCTAAATCAACCACTTTCTCTTCTATTATCTCCACCGCGTTCTTTTTCAGTATATCAAGGAGAAACTCTTTTAACCATAGCCCGTTAAGGGATTCAAAGGTGGGAAGAAGTTCTCTTGCAGACCTTAATTTTCCATAATCTCCACAGAAGAGAGGAGGAAGGAGAATCCCTTCGTTTCCTTCTTCAATAGCGGAGATTATAGAAGTTTTTACTTCGGGATTTTTGAGCGATTCGTAATAACCTTCCAGACTTCCCTTGATTTCGACAAGATGAAAATCAAAGCCCGTGCAGGCTTTTATGACCTCTGCTAAAGACCTCGCCTTCTTTCCCAAAAAATTTGATGGAAGCACCAATGTCCTTTTGCTGAAGTTTTCGAAGTGCTCCTTCGTGGCTATCCACTTTAAACCTCCCCAGCTCTTTTTCGCATTTCCCATGTCCGAGATGTAATAGGGGAAGTTTTCGTTTTTCTTCCTGAGCTGGAAGAACGGATAAATTGAAGAGAGGACTTCAAGCCCTTCCCATATAACTTCTTCTTTTCCCCCTGTTATTTGAACAAGAATGTGATAGGGATGATTTCTGAAAAGAGAAGAAATTGCTTCTTCGGGAGTTGATGGATTTTCATTCGGAGGAATGAACAGGTCAAAACACCCTGAAGAGAAAAGGATGGTCCACTTATCCGTAATTAAGGAAACTTTTTTTCCATCTTTTGAAAAAAGGAGCGATGCAGTTATTCCAGCAGGTCCACCCCCTATTATTACCACATCCTTCATACCGTTACCTTTCTGAAAGAAAGTCTGTGGACCGGTTCAAAGTGAACTTTTTCACCGCTCAGATATTTCAGAACCAGTTCTATTTCCTCCGGATAGGGGAGAGAGCCAAACCCGGGTGCCCTTCCGTAAAAATAGACTTCCCTTCCGTTTTTGTTACACAGAACCACATCCTCAATCATCTGCCCCGTATTCATTTCTACCACGAGGAACTTTTTGCACCTTTCAGATGCCTTTTTAATGGATTCTTCGGGAAATGGGAAAAGAGTTATAGGTCTTATCATTCCCACTTTATAACCCTTTTCTCTCAGGGAAACACAGGCGGATTTCACAACCCTTGCAGCAAATCCAAAAGCGACCGTGACTATCTCTGCATCCTCGGTCAAAAATTCTTCAACCATGACATCTTCTTTTTTCATTCTTTCATATTTTTCGTGTATTTTCCAGATCCTCTTTTCTAACTCAAGTTCTCCGAGGTAAAGGCTTTTTAAAATCCTTGGTTTCCTCCCTTTTGCTCCCGTTAAGACCCAATCCTTTTCAAATTTTTTTATTTCCGGAGGTATCAACTCAACGGATTCTTTCATCTGTCCGAGAGCGGCATCAGCAAGAAGCAAAGCAGGATTTCTGTATTTATCCGCGAGTTCAAATGCTTTAATGGTCAGGTAATACATTTCCGAAACGGAAGAGGGCGCGAGAACTATGACCCTGTAATCCCCGTGTCCTCCTCCCCTTGTCGCCTGGAAGTAATCTCCTTGAGAGGGAGAAATCCCACCGAGACCGGGACCGCATCTGGAGATATTGACAATCACTCCCGGGATTTCACTCCCAGCCATATAGGATATTCCCTCCTGTTTCAGAGAAATTCCGGGACCGGAAGAGGAAGTCATAGCCCTTGCTCCTGTTGCTGCTGCTCCCATAAGCATATTTATTGAGGCGATCTCGCTCTCAGCCTGAATAAAAACCCCTCCCACTTTTGGGAGTTCTCTTGAGAGGTATTCGGGAATTTCGTTCTGGGGTGTTATGGGATAACCGAAATAAAACCTGCATCCCGCATCTATCGCACCCCGGGCAACCGCTATTGTTCCTTTTACCAGTTCCTTCATTCTTCCTTCCAGACTTCAATTGCTACATCAGGACACATGTTTGCACATATGGCACAGGAAGTGCATTTTTCTTCATCTACAAATATCGCGTAATAATACCCCCTTTTGTTAAAGTTTTCTCCTATTTTAAGACATTTCCTCGGACAGTAATGAACACACAGCTCACATCCTTTACACCTTTCAATATCTATTATGACCTTCTTTTTCTTTATATCCTGCACATCAAAACAACACTATCAATCTTCCTTCAAGGTCAAAAGCCCCCTCTTCTACTCCCTCCGGGGAGGAGAAAACCTTACCCGGACTGAAGTAGCCTCCTTCTATGGAGAATTTTAATTTTTTATTTTTCATATGAAAAAACAATCCCGTATCAATCTCCCATCCGATATCCTTTGAGGGTTCATTTCCATTAAAACCGGTTGGTTTTCCTGCACGGAGAAAAGCGGTCTCATAGGGGTCCACAAAATCCCTTACACCTCTCGCAAAGAGCCATCCTATTCTCCATTCAACACCATCCCGGAGATTCACTCCTATTTGTGGAAAGAAAAAGTAAGCATTTGTAACCCCTCCTTTTGTAAAAAACTGGTCAATTCCCTTTTGTTCGCCTGATACCTGTAGAATCCTTTCCACGCTTCTTTTGGTGTAATAGGCGAGGACCTTTTCAAAAGCGATAAGTCCTACGTTGTAATCAGGGTCAAATGTAAAGAATCTCAGATCTCCTCCTGCAGGATTTTCATCTCCCGAGGCGAATCCGCTTTGAAGGTAAAACTTTATTGATTTTATCCTGTAGAGAAATTCCAGTGCAAATCCAAACTGAAGTATTTTTCTCGTTTTTTCAATTTCATAAAGGAGGGGAAGCGCCTTGCTCTTTCCGCAAATGGATACAAATTCCGATTCTATCCTCCAGTTTTCCATTTCCACCTTTCCCCACAGGTCAAAGGCTCCTATTTTTGTGTCCGTTTCATTGTGAGTTCTTAGTGCAGAGTAAAATCCAGTTTTCCAGCTCTCTTCCTCCCACATCAATGCAAGGAGCCACTCGTCCACATCGTCTCTGTTTATTCCAGAATCGTCCTCAACAATTTTGTCAAAAGCAATTGCTACGACAAGAGGTTCTTCCTTTCCGAGCGGTTTTGTGGCAAATAGAATTCTATCGACGATATCTCCATACCTCTTGACACCAAATCTTTCATCGTAGCCGTCTCCTGAATTTACAAAGATGCCCAGTCCCCAGTCATTTGGCATTCTTCCTGCTGAAAGAAGTCCTATGGGAGTTAACCACTTAAAGCCTGCTTTTCTGAAATCAATGGAATAACTTTTCTCGGCATATGTTCCGTTTTCCCATATAAAGTCCGCCTGGGTGTCTAATTCAAAGTTTTTAATGGGTTTAAATGAGGGACTCAACCTCAATTTGTTTTTCAGAGCCCATTTGTCCTTCACTTCTCCCTCTTTCAGCACATCCATCTCCTTCACATATATTCCTTCAAATCTTAAATCCCCTATCTCCAGAAGGAAGAGGAAAATTGCAAACAGAGGGCTCACTTTAATTCCTTCAAAAGCCTTTCAATGTTTTCTTCTTTTCCTGCAATTAATAGAGATTCGTCATCTTTTATTTTGTAGTTTTTGTCCGGAGGGCAGTTTACCTGTTTTGTTATAGGATTCTTTATCGCCACTATTACAATCCCGTACCTGCTTGTGGTATTGAGTTCTTCGAGGGTTTTGCCTACAAAGGTTGATGGGGGTGGGATTTCAACTATGTCATATCCATTTTCAATTGAGAAAAATTCCTGTACCTTTTCTCCTCTGAGTATAAATGCATATTTTTTAGCTGCTTCTTCCTCAGGAAAGATTACCTTGTTCACTCCTATCTTTTCAAGCATATCCTTGTGCTCCTTTGAGGTGGCTTTCGCATAGATTTTCTCTTTCTTTACTCCCAGTTCCAGAAGGTATTGCACAGCAAGGAGACTGGCTTCAATGTTTTCTCCTATGCAAACAACTATCTTATCCATATCTGCTGGATTTAACTTTTCCAGAATTTCTTTTTCTTTTATGTCTCCTTTTATGCACATTGAACAAGAAGAGGCTATTTTTTTAATCGATTTTTCATCATTATCTATCACGATCACTTCTTCGCCTTTTTCGGATAGCAATTTTGCCAGGTAAAATCCAAAATGTCCCAGTCCGATTATGAGAAACCTTTTAGCCACTTTATACCTTTATATATTTTCCCGAAAATTCCGCTATCTCCCCCAGTTCTTCTTCTATCCTTATCAACTGATTGTACTTCGCAACCCTCTCCGATCTGTTGACTGAACCGGTCTTTATAAATCCTGCGTTTACAGCCACTGCCAGGTCTGCTATGGTAGTATCTTCTGTTTCACCGCTTCTGTGAGATATGACGCATTTGTATCCCGATTTTTTTGCAAGTTCAATTGCTGAAAGGGTTTCTGTAAGGGTTCCTATTTGATTGAGTTTGATAAGAACTGCATTTGCCACACCTTCTTCTATTCCTTTCTTGATTATCTCTGGATTTGTCACAAACACATCATCACCCACTAATATCAAGCGGTTCAGTTTTTTGGTAAGTTTTTTCCATCCCTCCCAATCAGATTCTGCCATTCCATCTTCTATCAAAAATACAGGATATTTTGAGGCGAGGGCTTCGTAATATTCTATGATTTCATCAGAAGACAGGCTTCTTCCTTCAAGTTTATACTTCCCGTCTTCGTATAATCCGCTTGCTGCAACATCAAGAGCCAGCAGAACATCTTTTCCCGCAGAATATCCAGCTTCTTCTATTGCTTTTATCAGGACTTTTATTGCCGCCTCATGGTTTTCAAAATCGGGAGCAACTCCTCCTTCATCTCCCAGACCTGTCGATTTTTTCTCCTTTTTCAAAATTTTTTTAAGAGTTTGAAAAATTTCCGAACCCATTCGAACTGCCTCCTTAAAGGAGGGTGCACCCACAGGGGCTATCATGAATTCCTGAATATCGAGATTGTTATCCGCATGAGCCCCTCCATTTATAAAATTCATCAACGGCACAGGGAGGAGGATTGCATTCACTCCACCTATATACCTGTAAAGGGGCATTCCAGTGAAGGCACTTGCTGCTTTTGCTACTGCGAGAGAGATTCCAAGAATTGCGTTTGCTCCATACTTTGATTTGTTCTCAGTTCCATCCAGTTCCTTTAGAAGATAATCTATATAAACCTGGTTCAATGCATCCACTCCTATAAGCTGGGGCCCGAGTATTTCGTTCACATTTTTCACAGCCTTCAATACACCTTTTCCTCCAAACCTTTTTTCTCCATCTCTTAATTCAAGGGCCTCTCTCTTTCCAGTGGATGCTCCTGATGGGACAATGGCTCTTCCCACAATTCCACATTTCAACTCCACCTCCACTTCTACAGTTGGATTGCCTCTCGAATCGAGGACCTCCCTTCCGCTTACCCTTACTATCGCGCTTCTTTTTTCCATTACCTGTACCTCACTTCAAAACTTTTAAACTCATTTTTATACTCTTCCCATTTAACTTCAACATTTTCCACAATTGCCAGAGGGGGACCTTTCCAGCACCATTTTATGAATTTCTCAATTTTTTCCTTCTCCCCCTCCGCAACTATTTCTACAGAGCCATCTGGCACATTTCTCACCCATCCAGTAATTCCCATTTCCATAGCCACTTCCCTTGCAGTGCTTCGGAAATAAACACCTTGCACTCTTCCGGTTACTTTTATATGCGCTCTTGTTTTCATTTCTTATTTTTTAAATATGTTATTAAAAAAGAAAAAAATATCAACCAAATTTGAAATGGAAAAGTTGCTTCCATCAAACTTCTGTTTTATCTCCCCCATATATAAAAAATTTTTATGAACATTATCAGGTCCTTCATGGAGAAGTTTTTAAATCTGATTTCCAAATCCTTGTTGATGTAGGATAAAATCAGTCGAGAAAATATTGTTCCATCAATAATCAACCTCGTTTTATTTCCCCTTATAATAATGTCTGGTTCTTCTTTCTCTGTTCCGAGTTCAAACCCGTCGCCGTGAAGGACTATAAAGAAAGGGTCCATATAAAAATCTGTTATCTCAAGCATAATGACCTTTTTTCCGTCCTTTATCCACTTTCTTATCTTCTTCAATTTTTTCTCATCACTATATACTTTTGTAAGAAGGGGGATGAACCAATTGTTAGCAGTTGTGTCCCAGAACTTGTTGAAATTCTTTTTTAACCAGTTCATATTTTTCATTTTATCACAAGGTCAGCCCATAGGATGGACTCTATGTATTCGTTCTCTTCAGTTCCACAATTTTTGGATTCTATTTTCATTGACTCACATGCAGATGGTGAGAGGAGGGATATGGATTTTTCTCTAAGAGTATTTCTTCTTTCATCAAGGCTTAAATCTGGTTTCTCACTTACAGGGTCATCAATAACCCATGGAGACAAGAGGATGAACCCTCCTTCGGGATAGCTCTCATTATAGTAGGGGGAGAGGGGTTCAT
>Ga0197143_1000517_pt1 | contig 40900 bp, 41 predicted proteins | sample GBS70_MetaG_FD_148603 | JGI IMG/M metagenome (GOLD analysis project Ga0197143, IMG submission 148603) | Sediment microbial communities from Great Boiling Springs, Gerlach, Nevada, United States - GBS 70_MetaG | ecosystem: Environmental > Aquatic > Thermal springs > Hot (42-90C) > Sediment... | reverse complement strand
GGTTCACGGTGGACGACTACTATCGGATGTTGGCTTCGGGGATCCTGACGGAAGACAGCCGGGTTGAGCTCATTCGGGGCGAGGTCGTTGCGATGTCCCCCATCGGAAGCCGTCATGCGGCCTGCGTGGACCGACTGAATCGACTGTTGACGGTACGACTCGGACCTCGGGCCATCGTTCGAATCCAGAACCCGGTGCGTTTGAGCGAGGACACGGAGCCGCAACCGGACGTGGCCCTTTTGCGGCCCCGGGGGGACTTTTATGCGTCGGGGCATCCGGGGCCGGGGGACGTCTTGCTGGTCGTGGAGGTGGCCGAGGCGTCGGCCGAGTATGACCGGCGGGTGAAGGTGCCGCTGTACGGGCAGGCGGGGATTCCGGAGGCGTGGCTGGTGGACCTGGGGGCGGGGGTCGTGGAAGTTTATCGGCGGCCGGGGGGTCGGGGGTATCGGCGGGTGGAGCGGTACGGGCGGGGTTCGGTCCTGACGCTCCAGGCCTGGCCGGATGTCCGGGTGGCCGTGGACGAGGTCTTGGGATAATTTTTTGAGGTCGGGAAACCCCGCGACCGACGCGGGACTCGGTTTTGTAACGGCGGAGCGAATTCCCGCGGGCACGGGCGACTTCGTTCTGCTATTCTGACGACACCTTTACCTTTTCTGGAGGCTTGAGTCATGGACCGCCGGACGATCGTACTTGGGTCTGACCATGCGGGATACGACCTGAAGGCTCGAATTCGGCGCATTCTCGAGTCCTGGGGCGTCCCGTTCGAGGACATTGGCGTCGATACGGACGCCGTCTCGGTCGATTACCCCGACATCGCCGCCGAGGTGGCTCGTCGAGTTCAGCGGGACCCCCAACGGCAGGGCTTACTCGTCTGTGGGACGGGCATCGGGATGGCCATGACGGCCAATAAGTTCCCCGGTATCCGGGCCGCCGTCTGCCACGACGTGTATACCGTTCAGATGGCCCGGGCCCACAATGACGCCAACGTCCTGTGCATGGGGGGCCGGGTCCTGGCCGGCATCGACGACGAGACCCTGGCCTCGATGCTTCGGGCCTGGCTGGAGACTCCCTTCGAGGGCGGTCGGCACGAACGTCGGGTCGCCAAGATCCGGGCCCTCGAGACGACGGCCCCGGTCGAATGCGAGGAGACCCCTTATTGAACTTCGTGCTGTCAAAATTCGTAGAGGCCTGTTCGAAGAGGGCGGGCGGTATTGGAAGTGACGGAGTGACGAGTAATAAGTCATTGCCATATTGACGTGAAAATTTTCCCATCAAGGGCATAGGTTCCATCAAGTCTCCGAATCCCGTTCCGGAAAGAGGATGGACTCGACTTTCATCGAGGCCGTGCGTCAGCGACTTCATCGAGAAGCCGTCCGGTGGGCTCGCTGGGCGGAGCGACGACGGCGGCGGGCGTGGGCCTTGGCCCGCCAGGCCGCCCAGGTCCTTCGGGATCACTTCGGAGCCCAGGACGTGATCCTCTTCGGCTCCTGGGTCCGAGGAGATTTTACGCCCTGGTCGGACGTGGACCTGGCGGTCTCGGGCATTCCGGCAGGACTATACTGGAAGGCCGTGGCGGCCGTCGAGCGGCTATACGACCGCCGGTACCGGCTGGCCATCGATCTCCACGACTTGGCCGACCTACCGCCGGCCGTGCGTCAGCAGGTCGAGGCCGAGGGGGTGCGTTTGTGAAGCGGCCCGGCCCTCCCATCGAATCTTGGCGACTCCTAAGGGGGGCGATTCGTCAAGAGAGGTCCGTCAGGACATTCTATGAAGGGTCGAGTCCTGGGTGCCAGGTACCCAGAACCTGGTACCTGGAACCCGTGTCCCATTCCCAGAGGGAAGTCTTGAGGACGGCGGGCGGGTGAGGCGAAGCCATGCGGTGCAGGCAGTGTCGGGAAAAGGCCGTCATCTTCATGCCGGCCCACCGGCTGGCCCTGTGTAAGGACCACTATCCGTCGTGGTTCCGCAAGCAAGTCCAGCGGGCCATCGACCGTTTTCGGATGCTTCGGCGTGGCGAGCGGGTCCTCGTTGCCGTCAGCGGCGGCAAGGACAGCGGGGCCCTCTGGCATGCCCTCCACCACTTGGGTTATGAGACGGAGGGCCTCTACATGCACTTGGGTATCCGGGTCGAGGGCTACTCGGACCAGTCCTATGAGGCCGTCCGTCGGCTCGCCGAGCAGTTGAACCGACCCCTGCACGTCGTCGATTTCCGGGAAGAACTGGGGATGGGCATCGACGAGGTCCGGGGCGTGACGAACCGGCCGCCTTGCTCGGCCTGCGGCCTGTCCAAGCGGTATCACATGAACCAGGCGGCCCGTCATTTGGGCTTCTCTGTCATCGCCACGGGCCACAACCTGGACGACGAGGCCGTCACGCTCCTGAACAACGTCCTGGCCTGGAACACGGAGTTCATGGTCCGCCAGGCCCCCGTCCTGCCGGAGGAGGAGGGCTTTGTCCGAAAGGTCAAGCCCCTGATCTTTTTGGAGGAAAAGCAGACGACGGTCTATGCCCTCGTCGAGGGCGTGCCCTTCGAACGGGACGAATGTCCCTTCTCGGTCGGCTCGACGAACCTCGTTTTGAAGGACGTCCTGTACCGCTTGGAGGCCCATTCCCCGGGGACAAAGCGGCGATTCGTCGAGGGCTTCTTCCACTGGCGGGAACAATGGCTCGCCGAGGCTCTGCGGACGAAACCGGACCTCCGGGCCTGCACCGTCTGCGGCTACCCCACGACTGGGGAGGTCTGCGCCTACTGCCGCCTGAAGACCCAGATTCAGCGGCACCAAGCCATCGTTGGAGCCCCGTGATCGATATCCATCCTGCGCGCCGACAGCAATACGGCGATATGGGAGTGACGGAGCGACGAAATCACAGTGAGGAGCCGTTAGTATGCAGTGGGCAGGGCGTCCCTACGGTAGGACGGCGGTGTGGGGCAGTCGATCATCCCTGGAATAAGGTTCCCTCATTGGAACCCCGTCGCTTCGCCACTCCCATCCTGCATCTGAGGCCATGTCCGTCTACCTGGCCATCGAAACATCCTGTGACGAGACGGCCGTCGCCGTCGTGACCGACGACTTCCAGGTCCTCGGTCATCGGGTCGCCTCTCAGATGGAGCACGGCCCCTACGGCGGGGTCGTCCCGGAACTGGCGGCCCGGCGGCAACTGGAGGTCTTGCCGACCGTCTTTGCGGCCACGCTCCAAGAGGCGGACCTATCGGTCGACGCCGTCGATGGCATCGCCGTCACCCGGGGGCCCGGCCTGGCGGGGTCGCTCCTGGTCGGGGTCTCCTTTGCGAAGGGCCTCGCCGTGGCCTACGACAAGCCCCTCCTTGGGGTCCATCACGTCGAAGGCCATCTGTGTGCCGTACGGCTCGAGTGGCCCGACGTCCCCCTGCCGGCCCTCGGCCTCGCCGTGTCGGGCGGCCACACGCATCTCTACTACGTCGCCGACTGGCTTGACTTTCGGCTCGTCGCTCGGACCCGTGACGACGCCGTCGGCGAAGCCTTCGACAAGGTCGCCAAGATGTTAGGCCTCGGCTATCCCGGCGGTCCCGTCATCGACCGGATGGCCGAGACGGGCGACCCCCGAGCCTTCTCCTTTCCGATCCCCCAGATGTCGGACGGGTCACTGGACTTCAGCTTCAGCGGCCTGAAGACCCAAGTCATGAACGTCCTCAAGCGGGACCCGGTGGCCTTTGCCCCGGATGCCGAGGGTCGGTGGCCCCAGCGGACATACGACCTGCTGGCGTCTTTCCAGGCGGCCGCCGTCGCCCAACTCGTGGACCGGACCCGTCGGGCCCTCCAGGCCATCCCCGTGCGGTCTTTGATCGTGGCTGGAGGTGTCGCCTCGAATCGCTGGCTCCGGCGGGAAATGCAGGCCCTGTCCGAGGAGACGGGCATTCCCGTCTGGATTCCCCGCCCCGACCTCTGCACGGACAATGCGGCCATGATCGGGGCGGCGGCCGTCGCCCACTTCCAGACCGGCCAGCGGGACGACCCCCTCCGGATGGACGCCGACCCGGCGTGGGAACTTGGGACGGCCTTCTGGATGTCCTTCCGACGAGCGTAACACCGGCCTTCCTCTCGGACGGACCCTTGGCGAGAGCATCCGTCACGCCATCACTCCATGGGTAATTCCCGCCCGGCTTCTCGGGAGGATTCTGTCAGCCATCGGCCGTCGTCCTCACCGGAGCCGAAGCAGGCCGATGAGGAGGGACCCATGACCCAAAAGGAAGCAGAGGCCCCCCAGGGGCGTGACGACGGCCAACCACCGGACCCCCGTCAGGGTCAGGCCATACAGGCTGAACGAGAAGAGGACGATCCCGAACGTGTAGAATAGGCCGGCGTATCCGACCGTGGGGACCCGTTCTGCCAAGAGGGCCACGATGAGCAGGGCCAAGGAATGAATAAGTTGGTATCGGACGCCGACCTCAAAGGCGTTCAGTCGGTCCGGCGGGACGAATCGTCGCAAACCGTGAGCCCCGAAGGCTCCCAGGGCCACGCCGAGCAGGAGGCCCAGGGCTCCGATAACGCCCCACGTCCGCATACGTCCGCCTCCCCTCCAACGCTCATGTCGTCCGACGAAAGCGGTCCAGCTTTCGGAGGAACGTCGCCCGTTGGCGGGCTGAGTTCAGGACGGCCAGGATCGTGTCTTCGCCGGCCACGGTGCCCAAGAGTTCCGGCCAGGCCAATCGGTCCAGCAAGTCGGCTACGGCCGGAGCGGCGCTGGGGGTCGTCTTGATCAGGACGAGGTTCCCCGTCGCCCGGACGTCGGTGACGAATTGTTGAAGGACCGCCCGGACTTGTTCGGGCTCCGGCTTCGGGGACGGGGTCAGCGTCGGCAGGACGTAACGGGAACGGCCCCGGCCGATGGGAATCCGGACGACGCCCATCTCCCGCAAGTCTCGGGAGATAGTCGCCTGCGTCACCGAGACCCCCCGGGCCGCCAAGCGGGCCCGCAGGTCCCGATGCGTCCCGATGACCTCCTGTTGGAGGATCTCCCGAATCCACTGTTGGCGAACCGTCTTAGATATGGGCATGACTTCCCATCATAGGGGTGCGGGTTGCAGACCCGCCGTGCACGTTTTTTCCGGTCCTCGGCCATGGAGCTTGGCTCACGATGTATCGGGCGAAGCCGTCTCGTCGGTCGGATGCCATTCGATAAACAGGATATATGTCCGACGGTCGGGAGCCTGAAAGGCGACCTGCAGGGGAAGTCCCCCAGGACTCAACCACAGGTGGAGGTCCTCCAATGCCGGTGCCGACTGGTCGGTCCAGGTGCTTGGGGGAAACGTGGGGAAGTAGAGTTGCGGCATGAAGTCACTCTCCGGGACCATCCAACCCTCGAAGTCCTGAGCAGACCCGGGGCGTGGAGTCCCGTAGGCTTCGAAAAAACGCCGGATCTGGTCGGCAATGTAGCGTTGGGCCTCCACCGATAGGGCCGGTTCCCCGTCGACGTGGAGCCGGACGACCCGACCTTGACGGGTCAAGACCTCACCCCAGATGACGTGCAGGTGCTCGCTCAGGCCGGCAAAGCCCCGAAAACGGACCTGAAAAGTCCCCCGGCTGATCGTCTGCCAGCTCTGAAGGAGCAACTGATAAGCCATGTGGCGATTTGTCTTCGGAACGCCTGAGGGGTTTCCCAGCATGATGGCCAGGAAGAAGACCCACAGTAAGTCATAGCCCCATCGACCCCGCTGGAGGACCTGTGTCCATCTCATGGGTAGTCAACCCCAACGTCAAATACACGTAGCATGATGGCTAAGCTCAGAACTCCCAGCAACCTTATGGGCGGCGCGTTTTTCGGAGCATGAGCCCAGAAGCCAGCACAGGTTTCGGATATTGGTCTTCAGGTATCCGAAGTTTCAAAATGTCATCTCTCAAGACCCAGTACCGCTCCCGAAGACCGAGTACCTGAAAGTCCACACATCGGGCTGGCCATCGGGCTTTACGTTTCGTCCTCTCCCTTCTCTTGGGCCAGCCGCCGCCGGGCATCTTCCAGCATCGCGTGAACCCTTGCATCCAGCGGGTCCAGGGCGGCGAGACGCTCGAGATAGCGGACCGCCCGTATGAGCTGACCGTCCTGGTAGAGCAGGGCGGCCAGATGGAACAAGTACTGGACGTTGTCCGGCTCAAGTTCTACAGCCTTCATGTAAGCCTGAGCGGCCCGGGCGTGAAGCCGGGGGTGTTTTTCATACACGGTTCCCAGCAGAAAGTGAAGTTCCGCATCGTGGGGCTGGAACTGAATGGCGTTCTCCAGGGCCCGGGCGGCCTGCCAATTTTCGCCGGCGCGGATGTGGTCCAGGGCCTGAAGTCGCAGAAAGCGAGCGATCTCTTGGGGCGTCTTTGGGACGGACCGGGGTGGCGGCGTCCCGGTCAGAGTGGGTCGGGATGGAGTGGCTTCCGCCGCATCTTGGTCCTTCAATTTCCAGTACCGGAGCGTTCGGGGGTCCAGGCCCTCCGAGGGCGTTTCAGCCGAGGCCGCGGCTTGGGACGGCCGAGGGGCCGTCTCAGGGATTGTCGGGGCGACTTGCTCATAGGCCTGTCGGATAGCGTCCCGGATAGCGACGACCATCGTGTGGAGGTCGCGGAGGGCCGGCTCCCGCAGGCAGAGGTCGGGGTCGTATTCCTCCAAGAGCTGGCGGTAGTTGGACTCCAGGTCGGACCGGGTCGTCTGGGGCGTGACCATCAGAATCTGCTGGGGCGACACCCGGGATAGGTTCTTGTAAAAGTTCAGGACCTTCTGCCGATACAGGGCCACCTGCAGGATAGCCTCCTGGGGAGGCGACGGGGATGTGGCCGGCGGCGGGGCCGGAGAGGCCGTCGGTCCGGTGCCTGCCGCCGTCGGGAATTCGGCCCATCCGCAGGCAATGGCCAGGCACGCGATCTGAACGGCCCGAGTCGGCGAGAGACCGCTGAGACGCACGGCATGGTCCCAATGGATTCGGCCGTCCAGGAGTTGGACGAAGTAAGCGTCTTGGGGGGTCAGCCCGAGGTCTGGAACCTCCGTGAGGAAGTCCGGTCGCAGGCGGAGCATACCCGAGGCGGAACGGACCTGTTTCCAGAGAGTCTCGACGTCCCGCACGCCCTGGAGGACCTTCCACAGCAGGGCCGGGATCGGAAGCCGAAGGGCGCACGGAAAGTCCGGCGGGTCGGCCGGTATCCAGGCGAATTCGCCGCCGTACCAGGAAAGGGCACTTCCCAAATTCAAATAAACGGAGGCCTCTAAGGCCGCCTGGACCTTCTCAACCGGGATGCCGGCGACCGAGAGACACTGCTCCATGACGGCGGGCAGGGGCATCTCCCGCCACACGTCGTACCCGGGGACGATCGCTTCCGTAAAGTCGGGGAGCAAGAAGTCCAATAGGTGCTCGCCCTCAAGGTCCGACGCGGCGGCGACGACGTGGCCGGCCCGGACCCAGAAGGTCTTCTCGAGGCTGTTCCACGTCAGGCGTAAGCTCCCCGTCTCCTGCCGCTGATAGATGAGCCCCAACAGCGACACGACCGGATAGTCCGCCAGATGGCCTGAGCCGGGGAGCTCTCGTCTCACGCCGTGACCTCCTCGGGGTAGAGCTCCCGCATGAGATGCCCGTATTTTTCCATCACGACCCGACGCCGGACCTTCAGGGTCGGCGTCAGCTCACCGGCCTCGATCGTAAACGGCTGAGGGAGTAAGACGAATCGCTTGACCTGCTCAAATCGGGCCAAGGGCGTTTGGAGGTCCTGGAGGATTTGCTCATAGAGCTGGATGACGGCGGCCTGGCGGAGGAGCTCCTCGTAAGGCTCTACCGGTAGACCCTTTTCCTGGGCCCATGCCACGAGGCGGTCCCGGTTGGGCACGATGAGAGCGGCCGGATAGGGCTTGCCGTCGCCGACGACCATGACTTCCTCGATCCAGGGACTCTGCTTGAGCAGGTTCTCGATCTTCTGGGGAGCGATGTTCTTGCCGCCGGCCGTCACGAGGATGTCCTTTTTGCGGTCGGTAATGTACAGGAAGCCATCTTCGTCGAGATACCCGATGTCGCCCGTGTGGAACCAGCCGTCCGGGTCGATGGCCGCCTGGGTCGCCTCGGGCCGCCGGAAGTAACCCTTCATGACGTGAGGCCCCCGCGTCAAGATTTCCCCGTCTTCGGCGATCTTAACCTCGACGCCCGGGATGGGCCGACCCACGCTTCCCGGCTTCCAGGCCGTCGGGGTGTTGACGGAGATGACCGGTGAAGTCTCCGTTAGGCCGTAGCCTTCAAGAATCCGCAGACCCAGGTTGTCAAAGAAGATGGCGATGTCCTTCCGAAGGGCCGCCCCACCCGAGACCAAAGTTCGAACCCGTCCGCCGGTCCGGGCCTTGATCTTGTGATAGACGAGCCGGTCGGCTAAGGCGTACTGGAAGGCCAGCCACGGGGATACGGCCCGCCCGGCCCGCCGCCGTTCCCCGACCTGCTCGGCGACCCGGAGGGCCCACCTGAACAGATGCTTCCGGAACCCCCTCAGCTGGCGCGCCATCTCATCGATCCGAGCCTTAACCTTCTCGTAAAACCGGGGCACGGCAATGATGATGGTCGGCCGAATCTCCAGGAGATTTTCGGCGACCTTGTCGATGCTCTCGGCGAAGGCAATGCGGGCTCCCCCGGCCAGCATCGTGTAGTAGCCCGCCATCCGCTCAAACACGTGGCTCAAGGGTAAAAAAGAAAGGTGTACGTCCGACGGACCCAGGGAAAGGACTTGCAGGGTCGATTCGATGTTGGACAAAAAGTTCCGATGGGTCAACATGACGCCCTTGGGCTCTCCCGTCGTGCCGGAGGTATAGATGATCGTCGCCAGGTCTTCCGGTCGGACCGAGGCGACCGCCCGCTCCCAGGCGTCCGGCCGACGGGCCCGGTCCTGGCGGCCAGCCTCCAAGGCCCGCTCCAGGGAAAAGAACCGGACGGTCTCCGGCAAGGCCGGCCGGTATTCGCCCGCTTCCTCGAACAGGACGACAAACCGGAGAAAGGCCGTCAAGTCCGGGGCGATCTGCTCGACCTTGGCCAACTGCTCCAGCGTCGATACGAAAACTCCGACCGCCTCGGCGTCCTTCAGGATGTATGCGATCTGACCCGCCGGGAGGGTCGGATAAATGGGCACGCTGGCCCCACCCGTCGAGAGGACGGCCAGGTCGGCGTAAAACCACTCGGGCCGGTTCTCGGAAAGGATGGCTATCCGATCGCCCGGCTGGACGTTCATGGACCACAGGAAGTGGGTCAATTCGACGACGTGGTCGCGAAACTCGCGCGTCGAGATGGGCCGGTACTGCCCGTGACGCTTGACGTAAAGGGCATCCGGGCGGTCGTACCGCCTCACGTAATGGGAAAACATCTCGACCAGATTTTGAAATCGCATCATAGCCCCTCCTTATTTTGGGGGTCCCAGGCCCCACCGCCACCGGCGGGGCCTGCAAAACGCGACCCTGGGAGACGGCCGACCTATTCGACCGACAACCTTACGATCTGCGACGCGACGACCGTGAGTTGGATCAAGGTCGACCGGCTTAAATCCCCGCTGGTGCCCTGCACTTGAAAGACGTACGTGCCCGGATTGACCTCCTCGTCGACTTTTAGTCGCAGGCTACTGGCAACCGGACTTCCGGGCGAGGGTTCGACGGTATTCGGGTTGAACTGACAGTCGACACCGGACGGTTGACCCACACAACTGAGGCGGACCCGGCCGGTGAAGCCGCCGACCGAGGTGACCGTGCAGGTCGTCGTATCCTCGCCGTCCTGCGGGATAGTCAAGGAAGACGGACTGCAGGCAATGGAGAAGTCTCCGCCGCCCGGGGCCGTCACCGTCAGCTGAAGGCTGACCGAGCGGGTTTGGGTCCCAGCCGTCCCCCAGACCTGGAAGGAGTAAGTCCTGGCATTTACGTTGGCGGCCACACGGACCGTCAGGGCGCTCGAGGCTGAACCATCCGGCGGCGGGACGACAGACGCCGGACTGAAATCGCACGTGACCCCCGAGGGTTGACCCGCACAGCCCCAGCGGACCGATTCATCGAAACCGTTCGTCGAGTTCACAGTGCATAGGGTCGCGCCCGATCCGCCTCGGGGTATACGCAGGTCCGACGGACTGCAGGCAACCGAGAAGTCCGGTGCCGGGACGGTCAGACGGATGGAAAAAGAGCTCCGCTGTTCGACGCTTCCGACAGGACCCGAACTCGTAAAAGTTCCTACAACACGCAACGAGTAATCACCCGCTCGAACCGAGCCGACGCGAACTTCCAGGCGGCTTGAGACGGCGCCGCCCGCCGGTACGGTCACCGCCGCCGGACTCAGCTCACAGGTGACGCCCTCGGGCAGGTCTGCACAGGTCAGCTGGACGTCACCGGTGAAGCCGGCCGTCGAGGTGACGGTGCAGGTCGTCACACCGCGACCATGGCGGGATATGCTCAACGCCGCGGGATCACACCGGATTTGGAAGGCCGTCGTATTGTCCGGGCGGGTCAATCCGGCGTCCCGACGACAGCCCATCCCAATGAGGAACCCACTGCCCAGCCACAGGGTCAGGACGGCACTGAAGCCGAGCAGGCCCACCCACCGGGAGTCGGCAGGGCAGGAGACCCTCCCGAACCCTACCCCTTGGGCACGGCAAGCCGCTCGATGCAAGGGCACGAACGCCGCTCCCTGGAAACCGCCTTCTATGAATACACGAAAGGACCCCGTTGAAGCAAGTGGGACCGGAACCTGAGGCGTCATCCGTTAGGGGCGGGCCTCCGGAACGCATCGGGGGCGTTGCGATTCAGGCCTCAGCCCTGTAGACTTAGTGCGCGTTTTCCGGTACTCGAGCAGGGTCCTCGGGGCTCGGTATCCGGCCCCCGGCCGTGGAGGGAGGAGGGGCGAGGGAGATACGACCTTCCCGCATGCTTCGTCCAGGCCGAAGGCCGGACACCGAATCCGGTGCCCGGTACCCGACACCTGGCGCCCGGCATGGTATGAATGTAGCCGGCGATTCCACGAGTCCGGCACCTGGAGCATTGCCCGATTGCCTTCCTGCCTGCGGGGCTGGGAGGAATCACCTCGTACTTACGACTCTACACGACGTGGGGGTCCGCGTCCCGACTTCGCAATCGTACCCCATCTCGGAAGCCCGGCCCCGGTCGCCGGAGGAGGTCAGATGTTGGCGTGGCTGGGTTTAGCGTGGTTGACCCTCCTGGTGGGTCTGGTCGTCCTGGCCCGACGGATGGCCCGGACCCGATTCTTCGTCGAACGTCTCGACTTTCAGCTCCGCCAGTGGCTGGAAGAAGTCCGGCGGGACCAGCAGAGGGTCCACCGACTGGTGGAGGCGCTCTTTTGGGACCGGCTTTACCGGGACGAGCGGGTCCCCATCACGCCGTTCATGACCCTGGACGAGGTCTTGCGGGTCCTCCCGGCCGCCCGGCGCGTCCTCGAGGCCCGAAATATTCGCGAGGGTTCGACATATCTGGCCCGGGGCGTCCAGACGCTCCTGGACATCGCCCTTGCTTACGACCTCGACCTCTCCGACTTGATGAACGACTTACTTCAGGGGCCGCCGCCGACTGCCGCGCCAGAGGGGACGGAGACGCCCATCATTCCCATCATTCGGCCCCGTTCCCCTTCCGCCGGTTGAGGACCGGCTGGGAAGTCGGGTCGGCCGGCGGAACCGGACTCTCCGTCCTGAATCTGCTTATCCGCCCACCACGTTGAGTTCGATTTTCTGAAATCCCTGCTCGCCAGCCCACAGGTCCAGGGGGAGGGCGGCGACCTCATCGACGAGGGGGACGGCATGACCGTCGACGGAGAGGTCGACGCCCTTGAGGTACCGGCGGCAACGGAGGCAGGCTTCGACCCGGACGTGGGGGAAGGCCTCGGTCTTATAATACGCCAGGTTCCAGAAGCGCTCTTCCCCACAAGCGGGGCAACATATGCGTTTAAAGCGCCACTCGACGCCGCACAGGGAGCACATCAGGGAGCGCTTCGTGCCTTGGGCCTCGGGCCGTAGGACGGACAATTGGGGTCGGCTCCGGCAGAGCGGGCACAGACCGCCCTGGGAGCCTTCGGCGACGACCTCGTCGAGCCATGCCTTGTCCGGGTACCGGTCGGCCAGGCACTCGGCATAGGGTTGAAGGAACAGCTTGGCCAGGAAAGCCAGGACCGTCTGGAGCTGGGAGGCGTCCTCTTCCGTCTCGGCGAGTTCCGTCGGCAAGGCCTCGTGCCGCCAGTACGCTTGCAGGACCCGACCCACCGCCTCGGCCGTCAGCTCGTTCCGGAGTTGGTCGACGACCGCCGCCAGGGTTGGGGGGCCGACCCGACGGATTCGGTCCAGGAATTCGAAGAAGTGAGGGAACAGCATGGGTAGGTGGGTGTCCAGGAAGTCGCTTCGGAGGGGTCGTTCGGTATCGTCGTACACGAAAATCCCCCACCGCTCCGACAGGAGCTGGCGGACGGACGTTGGGGAGGCAAAGACTTCAGGACCCAGCCTTTGATCGACGAAGTCATAGACGTCTTTCTGAAATTGGAGGACTTCGCGGGTGAAGTTCAAAACGTCGCGGGCGTATTCATAACGCTCGAGGAGGATTTCGGCCCGCTGGATTCTCTGCGTCCATGAGAAGGCGCCCATTCCATGCCGTCGGGGAGGACCCCAGGGGAGGGGGGGACACCCACCTCCCCTGGGGAGACAGCGCTTGGTTTCCCGTCGTCGGGTTTTTGCCTCAAGAAGGGCGTTCGACCTCTCGAGCCCAACGGGGGTGATGCGCTCGCGCCCACGCTCGCGACACCCATCCCGTGAGCATGGCCCGCATACTTCCCCGCACGACGGCCGTGCCCATATAAATATGGGCGATCAGACCCCCGATGGCAACCAGGGCGGCGATTTCATGGACCAAAATACTCCATTCCCGGAGATTTCGGGAAAATCGGGTGGGAAACCACAGGGGGATCCCCGACAATAGAAGCAGGAGGCCCATCAGGCTCATCGTCTTGAAGAGGAGCTTCTGGCCGGCGTTGAAGCGGCCCGCTTCGGGGACCCCCTCCGCGTGGCGGATATACTTGTCTATCTGACGGAGCCACTGGCGGTCCAGGTCGTCCAGTCGCATGTCTCGCCGCCACTTCAAGTACATGGCCGCCAGAAACACGAACATCAGGACGCCGACGATGGGGTGCCACGATCGGATGACGGGGCCGCCGCCGAGGACATACGCCAGCCAGTAAAAACTCGGGTAAAACAGGGCCAGCCCCGACAGGACCAAGTAAACGAAGAAGATGGCTACCGCCCAATGGATGAGGCGTTCGGCCATCGTGAACCGCTGGATCTCATCTCGGTCGGCCATGAGCCGCCTCCTGATTGGGTGATCCTACGACGGGGGCGAGTCCTCTTCCCGGACCCGGTGGGGACCGAAGCGCAGGTAGTGGACAAAGGCGGCCAGAATGCCGCCAAACACGATGAGGTGGCCCAGCCACTTCAGGGGGCCTTTCCAGAGTTTCAGGGCCCAGGAGACCTTGGGATTCCGGGGCAGGCCGTAGTCCTCGGGTCGGTCCGCATGGGGCAGGACGTAGATGACGTGGGTCCCCCCGACGCCCGGCGGGTCGTAGATGCCGGCATGGGCATAGCCCCGTTCCTTTAACTGCTCGACCCGCCGGTGGGCGATCTCCAGGAGCTTCTCCTTCGTCCCAAAGCTCAGACAGTTGGTCGGACAGGCCTTGATGCAGGCCGGCTCGAGGCCGGCGGCGACCCGGTCCGAGCAAAGTGTGCACTTGGAGACCTTCCCCGTCTGGGGATTCAGGCGGGGGACGTCGAAGGGACAGCCCGTGATGCAGTAGCCACATCCGATGCAGTTTTCCTGCACGAAGTCCACGATCCCATTGGCGTACTGCACGATAGCGCCCGGCGCCGGACAGGCCCGGAGGCACCCGGGGTCGGCACAGTGCATACACTGATATTTCGTCATCGTCCACTCGAGGCGGCCGTCTTCACGCAAGATTTCCCGGAACTTGATGAGTTGCCAGAAGTTCCACTGAAGGTCTGGGAACGTCTGGTAAGAGCCGGTAAACGGACGGTCCACACTGGGCGGCAGGTCATTCCACTCCTGGCAGGCGACCTCGCAGGCTTTGCAACCGATACAGGAGGAAACGTCAATGAGCTTGGCGACCAGAGGCGCTTCCTTCATCCCGGGGGCGGGCGTCGTCGTGGCCGATACGGCCTTAACTTCCAGGCTGACCGTCGGCATGGCAGTCCCCCCTCGTCACGCCTTTTCGAGTTTGACGAGGAATCCCTTATACTCGGGGGCGAAGGAATTCGGGTCCAGGACCGTCGGCGTCAGGATATTGGCCATCCCGCCCTCCTGCTTGCCCCGTCCGAGGAAGCCCCAGTGGATGGGCATGCCGATCTGATAGACGGTCCGTCCGTTCACGGTCATGGGCCGAATCCGTCGGGTCACCATGGCCCGACCCCGGACCTCACCCCGGGCCGAGATCACGCGCACCATGTCGCCGTTTCGTATCCCCTTCTTCTGAGCCAGCTCTTCGGGAATCTCGATGAAGAACTCATTCTGCAGTTGGACGTTGTAAGGATTGTTCTTCGTCCAGTAGTGGAAATGCTCGGTCAGCCGGTACGTCGTGCAGGCGATGTCGTAGCCCTCGTCGGGCGTGGCGAGCCGGTCGTATTCGGTCGTCCGAAAGACGACGGCGACGGGGTTCGTACTGTGAGACGGGTGCAGGGGGTTCTTCACGGGGGATTCCAGGGGCTCATAGTGCTCGGGGAAGGGACCGTCAGCGAACTGGCCGGGGACGAACAGGCGGGCCACGCCTTCGGGGAGCATGATGAAGGGGCCCAGGCCCGTCGTCACGGCCTCCGGCGGGGCATCCGCTTTATAGTCGGGCACGTCACCGACCCACTTCCCGTTCTTCCAAGCGAGGACCGGTCGACTCGGGTCCCACGGTCGACCCTGGGGGTCAGCCGAACAACGGTTGTACATGATGCGGCGATTGGCCGGCCAGCTGAACGACCAGTTGTGGAAGAACCCCATGCCCGTCGGGTCCTCGGTCGAACGGCGCTGGGCATGGTTACCGGCGTCCGTATAGACGCCGACGTACAGCCAGTTGCCCGACAGCGTCGAGCCGTCGGCCCGCAGGTGCAGGAAGCTACGGAGCTGGTCACCGGCCTTCAGGAGGACCTTCGTCGGATCCTTCTCGTCGAAGACGTCCGTCAAGGCCCAGCCGTTGATCTCCTTGAGGACCTCCGCGAGGGGCGGATTCGTCGGGTTCGTGTACCACCAGTTCAGGGCCAGGATGGGGTCAGGGAATCGACCGCCCTCCTTCTGATAGAGTTCCCGGACCTTCAGGAAGATGCGGGCGATGATCTCCTGATCGGGTTTTGCCTCGCCGGGCGGGTCGATGGCCTTCCATTTCCACTGGATCCACCGACCCGAGTTCGTGAAGGTCCCATCCTTCTCGGCAAAGTTGGCGGCCGGCAGGAGGAAGACTTCTGTCGAGACGTCTTGAGGCTTCAGGCCGACCAACTGCAGGATCTCGGGCTTCCAGAAGTGGGCCGTCTCCGTCGGGAACGTCTCGACGACGACGAGCCACTTGAGCTTTGCCAGGGCGGCGATGACCTTCCGGGAGTGGGGGCCGTTGTTGACGGGATTCATCCCGAAGCTGATGAAGCCCTCCATCCGGCCCTGGTGCATGTGGTCGAAGATGAAGGCCCAGCTCCAGTTTTCCAGTTGGCCCGTCTGAGGGTCTTCGGGGAGCTTCGGATGGAGGTGGTAGCCGAAGTCATTGTCCTTTGTGGCATGGTCGCCGTAAAAGGCTTTCAGCTGGCTGACGAAAAACCGGTCGAGGTTCTGCCAGAAGTTCATCGAGTTGGGGCGCAGGGGCTTCGGCGTATGGGCCTCGAGGTAGGCTTTCAGACTCTGATGCGGAGCCTTCGGGATCGGGATGTACCCGGCCGTGTTGTGGTATGCCATTCCGCAGTCGGTCCCGCCCTGGATATTGGCGTGACCCCGGAGGGCATTGACGCCGCCGCCGGCGACGCCCACATTGCCGAGTAGGAGCTGGAGCATCGCCGCCGCATGGATCAACTGGACCGAGTGGCTGTGGTGGGTCCACCCCAGGGCATACAGAAAGGTAGCCGCCTTGTCCGGCGTATAGGTCGAGGTGATGATATCGGCGGCCTTCAGGAAGTCTTCCTTCGAGCAACCGCAGATCTCGGCGACGACCTCGGGGGTGTAGCGGGCGAAGAACTTTTTCATGAGCTGGAAGACACACCGGGGGTGCTGGAGGGTCATGTCGACCCGGGCATAGCCCCGCTCGTCCCGCTCATAGTCCCACGTGGACCTATCGTAGGTCTTCCGCGCCTCGTCCCAGCCGGAGAAGACGCCCTCCGTTTCATTGAATTCGTAGCCTTCCTTCACGATGAAGGGAGCGTTCGTATAGTACTTGATGTACTCTTCGTTGTACCGGCCATTCTGAAGGGCATAGTGGATCAGGCCGTTCAGGAAGGCGATGTCGGTGCCCGTGCGGATCTGGACGAAGTGGTCGGCGACGGCCGCCGTGCGGTTGAAGCGGGGGTCGACACACACGAGCCGGGCATTCCGCTTCCGCTTCGCTTCCATCACAAAGCGGAAGCCGACGGGATGATTCTCGGCGGGGTTACCGCCCATCGCCACGATGACGTCGGCATTGGCGATGTCGGTCCAGCCGTTGGTCATCGCCCCGCGGCCGAATGTAGCGGCCAAACTGGCCACCGTCGGGCCGTGTCAGATCCGGCTCTGCTGTTCCAGGGGGATGATGCCGAAGCCCGCCCGGAACACCTTCGTGATAAGGTAGTTGTTCTCGTTCGTGTCCGTACAGCCGCCGATGACGCCGACGGCCGTCAGGGCGTTCACGATACGGCCCTTGGAGTCCCGCTCGATCAGGTGGCGGTCCCGCGTTTCCTTGATGCGACGAGCGATCTGCTCGATGGCCCAGTCCCAGGACTTTTCCTCCCACCGGTCGCTTCCGGGGGCCCGGTACAGGACCTTCGTCAACCGCAGGTCGTTGACGATGTTCTGCTTGAGGGTGATGCCCTTCGGGCAGAGGGTCCCCCGGTTGATGGGGCTGTCGGGGTCGCCCTCGACGTGGACGACCGTCGAGCCCGTGACGTTGTGGGCCCTGTCCCCGAGGGTGTGGATGATCACGCTACAGCTGACAGAACAGTAGGGACAGATGCTTCGGGTCTCGGTCGTCCGGTCGATCTTAAGCGTCCGGGTCTGGGCCAGAGCCGGTCGTAGGTCGAAACCCAGGGCCTTCACGAGGGCCCCGCCAGCCCCCAGCTGAAGGCCCAACTTGAGGAAGGACCTTCTCGTAAGCTCCATGCACGACCTCCGGAGGAGGTCCCTTTATATCAGAGTGGGTGTCCCTTGTCAAATCCTGCCCTCGCGGGTGACTGTTCCAAAGTCGGTGGGTGAGCCCTCGAAAAGCCTCAACAGGCATTGCTCGATGGGCTATCCGGGGATGAATCCGGGGCTTTTCCAGGTCTGAACAAGATTTCTTGGGCATCCACTCACCAACTTTGGAACAGTCGCGTCACCCTTTAACATTTGCACCGACGTTGTGTATGTTTGCACGGTCCCAGGAGCTTAAAAACCTGGCGCCGACGGTGTTGTGAGGAAGATGGAGGCAAGACGATCGAGACAAAGACATCGACACTTCACCCCACCGGCGTGTATTATGGTGAGGGAGGGCAGTATAAATGTGCGATGACTCAAGGGACTCCTAATCCCATGAAGCGGGACGGCGGTTCACGCCGCTACTGAAGCGGGGTGTTATTCGGCCACCGAAAGGTTCCACTGAACTTCTTACAAACGATGGCATCGTCCCTAAGAAGCACACTGCGGCAGTCGCTTTCCGATTTCCTGCGCCTCGAAGCTGCAGGCGGCTTGGTCCTCATGGCGGCCACGGTGTTGGCTCTGCTCGTGGCCAACTCCCCCCTCGCGACTTATTATGCGGCACTGCTGGACGTTCCGCTTGCCATCACAGTCGGTACCGTTGGAATCGCCAAGCCCATCTTGCTGTGGATCAACGACGGGCTGATGGCGGTGTTTTTCTTTCTCATCGGTATGGAGCTGAAGCGCGAGGTGCTTGAAGGGCACTTGAAGAGCCTGCGCCAGGCGAGCTTGCCGGCATTCGCCGCTGTTGGGGGAATGCTGGTGCCTGCGGCATTGTATGCGGCGTTCAACTGGACGGATCCCGTCGCGATAAAGGGCTGGGCAATCCCGACTGCAACCGACATTGCCTTCGCGTTGGGAGTACTCACCCTCTTAGGAGAGCGGGTCCCGGGGGCGCTGAAGGCCTTTCTCTTGAGCGTCGCTATTTTCGATGATCTTGGCGCCATCATCGTAATTGCCCTCTTCTATACGGCCGACCTGTCCATACTTTCGTTGGCGCTCGCCGCCGGCTTGGTCCTGACCCTCGCCGCCCTAAATCGCGTGGGCGTCGTGAGGCCGGCCGCCTATATCCTGGTCGGTATAGCGTTATGGGTGGCGCTACTGAAGTCGGGTGTGCACGCTACTCTGGCGGGCGTCGTGCTGGCTATGTTCATCCCGCTACGTGTACGAGATGAGGCGCAGTCTCCGCCTGCCAGCTCGCCGCTACGACACCTCGAACACACATTGCATCCGTGGGTGGCGTTCGGGGTCCTGCCCATCTTCGCGTTCGCTAACGCTGGTGTCTCCGTGACGGATCTCTCGATGAGCGAAATGCTTCATCCAGTTCCTCTTGGCATCGTTGTCGGCATGTTCTTTGGAAAGCAGATTGGGGTGCTGGGGATGTGCTGGCTTGCGACGCGGGTGCGAATTGCATCCCTCCCCGAAGGTGTCGGTTGGAGGCAGCTCCACGGCATCTCTCTGCTGTGCGGCATCGGGTTCACTATGAGCCTGTTCATCGCATCCCTGGCTTTCGAGCAGGGAAGCACGGCCTATCTCGGCCTGGAGCGACTCGGCATCTTAGTGGGGTCGTCGCTATGTGGGCTGTTGGGCTACACTGTGCTTCGCTTTACCTCGCCCAGAACGGACGGGGCCATATGACAACAGCATCCACGGGGTCGGCGCTACGCGCCCGCCCTGATGAGGGATGTTCCTTCCTAAGGTCTTCTCAGATGGCACCGAAGGCGGTTTGGGTACGACGGGTGCGTGTTAGGGGGAGCGAATGAGTAAGTGAACTATCGAGGAAAGGAGGAACACGATGCGCTACATCTACGTAGCTCTCGTCATCCTCATTCTTATCGTCGTAATTACATTCACTGTTCAGAATATTCAATCCGTTACCGTTTCGTTTATGAATGCGTCTCTGACACTACCGTTGTCTCTGCTTATCTTGGGAGTCTATTTTTTGGGTATGTTGACCGGTGGTACGGTCGTTTCTTTAATTCGATCGTTAATTGTTCGGGCCAGGAAACCGACTAACTGAAGTAAGGGCAGGCTGACAATTGGTTGTAGCAGACGACGCTGCGCGCCGTCGCTAAACCATAGAGGACCTGATCAACTGCAAGCTTCATCGGTTATCCTGCATTTCCTCTGCGGGTCCAAGCCTTGGGCACCCGATTTCTCGACCCCGAGACGGTCTATGGCTTGATCTGGCACGTGTATCGGTGGGGGCGACCCTACTTCACGGAACGCCAGCTCTGGCGGTCCATGGGGAGTCCACCGTCCGAAATCCGGGCCCGGGTCCGTCAGTGGCTCCGGCTTCATCCGGCCTTCTTTCGGGACCGGCACGCCCGATTTTACTTGCGGGCCCGTGCCGTCGCTTGGTCGGGCCACGTCTGGACCGACGCGTGGGACCGGCCCTGGTGGGAGCCGGCTCCAGAGACGGGTTTGACCTTCCGACTGCCCGTCATGAGTCGCCCTGGCCTCACTTTACGGCCATACGAAGCCTGGCAGGGGCGTCTGCGACCTATGCCCCACCGACGCCGATGGCAGAGGTCTATCCGCGTGCGGGGGAACCCCTTAGTCTTTTGGCCAGAGGCACCGGACCCGGCGCGCGCTTGTCCCGACATCGGCCTCGTTTCCCGCTCAGACCGACCGGCCTCCGAACGCCGCCTCCACCGGGAAGGCCTCAGGTCGGTCGCTTGTCGGGACTACAACCTGCATCCTTGGGCGGTTCGGTTCGAGAGCGCAGCCGACGGCCTTCGGGTCGATTGGTACGTAGCCGACGCCCCCGTTGAGGGGCCGTCCAAGGCTACGGCCGGGACGGAACCCTGGTCGGCCCTCTGTCTTCGGTTCCTGTACACGCCTCAGGGAACCCTTGAACTCCGGGACGTCGAGCGCTGTCGGGCGCAAGTCGAGTCCTGGTACGAACCCGCTGAGGCGACGGCTCGACTCCGGGCCATCGTCTCCACGACCGGCCCGGCACCCTTCTTCTATGCTCCGTGGTATCCCGCCGTTCCTTGCCATCTGTGGGTCTACCGGAATGTCGCCTGGGGCCTCTGCCTGTACGACTGGTACGTCCAGATGGAACGGGCCATCGTGCGAGCCCTGTCGGAACGGGGCGTGGCCCTCGTGGGCCGCACGGCCGAGGTCCCCCTCGAGGGCGTCTGGTGGCTTCTCCTGTGGCTGACCCGATACACGGGGCGACTCCGATTCCGCCGTCTCTGGGTCGACCCGACCGAGTGGGCTGTCTGGTCGTCCCATCTGCCGGATGAAGACCGGACGCCCTTTCAATTGGCCCTGTGGACCCATGCCGCCCTTCACGTCGGATGGCGGGTCTTACAAAACCCATCGGACTGGGCGCCTCTCCCCATCTGGCAGGCGGCGGCCCACGCCGTCGAAGCCTACTGGCAGGACTGGTTGGAGGCCGTGTGGCGCGCCGGACCAACGCCCCGTCCGTCGGTGGACTCCCGGGCCGATGCGGCGGCCAGGGTAGGAGCTCAGCGGATCTTCCTTTCGACCGGCCCGGCGGCGACGGAACCCTCGGAGGCCGTCGTCATGGCGGCGCTCCCCGAGGGCTTAACGGTTCTCCTCGGACCCGAGCCCCGGCGAGCCTGGGTCCCCGCCGAGGTCCTCCGGTCGGCCGGTTACTTCTTCCGAGCGACAACGTGGGAGTGGTGCCGGCGGGACGGCCGACAGGCCCTTCGGGTCGGAAGCCGCCTGGTAGATTGGGGTGGGAACCCATCGGGAGTGACGGCGTGATCAAAAGTGACGAAGTGACGGAGTGATGAAGTGATGGAGTGACGGCGGGAATGAGTGGGCAGGATGGCAGTAGGGCAATACGGCAATGAAGCATGAGGGGCTTTATTACCCGTCACTCGTCACCCCCCCTCACTCCGTCACTTCTATCCTGCATACCCTATGGGCGCGTTTTTCGGAACATGAACCGGGAATCCCGCCGGTATCCCGGCCTTCCCTTCCGGTATCGGTACTATTGATTTTCGTTTTGAAAAAATTCTGGGGTTCTCCACGGTAGAACCCACTCCTGACATCCGACCTCCTCATCGCCACTCCGTCACCCCGTCACTTTTACCATGGGTGACCGCTCCGATATCGCTCGACATCTTCGAACCGACCCCTACGAACTTTAACAGCACGGAGGTCAATAAATACGGGTTCCGGGTCTCAGGTTTCGGATACCCGGCACCTGGGACCCGATACCGGGTACCGAGCACACACCGGGTCTGCATCTCCCCATATTCAGAATCTGCCCCGCCATCCATGCGCCCTCCTGCAAGGGCTGAATCTCCACCCTCCCTTCCCGGCGATCGCCCGGTTTGGTGAAATCCCCTTCGTCGGGAGGTCGTCCATGAGTCGATGGGTCGAATCCACCCGCCGGGGGGTTCGGCCGGAAGGCGTCGGCTGGACTCCCGATACTCGAGGCTCGACTCCCGCCGACCTTCGGCGGGTCGGCCAGGAAGCCTTCAACTCTGTACCCCACTTGGACGGAGTCGCCTTGGTCGAAAAGATCCTGCGTTACGCCGAGGGCTCAGGAAACCTTCGACGCCTTTTGGAGAGCGGCCGCTCGGCCGTTGGGGACCTCGTGCGCCGATGGGACATCTCGGAGACGGTCCGGCACCGACCGAGTGCGGGCGTCTTGCGTCTTTTGGGACCCTTGGGTTCGAAACTGGAAGGCATTCACCGAAAGGTCTGCGACTGGATTCACGAGATCGCCGAGGCCGGCCTTGAGAAGTTGAGTCGCCTCCTGGAGGGCGTCCGCCAGGTGATGAACGGAACCCGAGACTTTCTGGTCTTCCTGGATCGGCTTCTACCCGGGGACTGGTCCCGACTGACCCAGGGGCTCCAGAACTTGGAGAACGCTGTGGCCCGATGGATCCAGGGGGTCAGCGACCTCCGGCAACGCCTCCACCAGATTCACACGATGGTCTGCGAACTTGTGGGGCTGGTCCGGCCTGCGGTCCCCCAGGACCCTGTCCGGACGCAGTTCATCCTTCGGTAGAGGAGGTCGGCCATGCAACAGGGGGAGCATTGGATAGATTGTCTCCAGGCTGTCGCTCAAGGTATCCCCTTCGCCCAGGCCCTGGGCTTCTCGGAGGCCGATCTCGAGAAGATCGCCGGTCTGGCGGCCGCCCTCTGTCAGGAGGGTCGTTGGGAGTCAGCTCTGAAGCTGTGGGCTGGCCTGGTGAGTCTCCAGCCGGAACGGGCTGAGTTCTGGTCTGCCCTGGGGAGCACCCTCACGCGAATGGGCCGGCATGAGGAAGCCATCCCCGTCCTCACGCTGGCCCTTCGGATGGACCCGACGGACACGGCGGCCCTCGTGAACCGGGGAGAGTGTTACATCGCTACGGCTCAAATCGAGGCGGCCGTCGCCGACCTGGAGGCAGTTATCCGGCAGGACACGGCCGAGACGGACCCGGTCGCCCATCGGGCCCGCCAACTCGTGTATGCTTTGCGGGAGTTTTTGGTCCGGACGCTAGAAGCTTGTCCGGGACAAGACGGGAAGTAGACGGGAATCCTGAGGACCCAGTCGACCGTCCGAGGCGGAATGGATTATAATTTCAGTGATGGCCCAGGCAAGGTCGTCCAGGGAGGGACCTCCCGGACAATAAAGCCGACGCCTTCGAGACTGCTGAGTATATCCCGGCAAAGGGAGTAGGGAATCTCAGAAATATCGCTGAAGCTGAGGAGAATAGAATGATTCCCGAAGAATTTCTCCGTCTTCTGCGGGAAAATGAAGCCTTCCGCGAGGAAATCCGCCGGCAAGTCCTGACGGATGACCTCCTCCAGCTTCCGGGGAGAGTCGAACGCTTACGGGAGGAGATTCGCGAGGAGTTCCGCCGTGTCTGGGAGGTGATCCGGGAAAACAGCCGGCAGATCACCACGCTTGCAAGGCACTTGCGACAACTTGCGGAGCAAGTGCAGCATCTGACGGAACGGATGGAGCGGGTCGAGGCCCAGATCCAGGAGAACAGTCGCCAGATCGCCGAGAATAGCCGGCAGATCGCTGCCCTGACAGAACGGATGGAGCGGGTCGAGGCCCAGATCCAGGAGAACAGTCGCCAGATCGCCGCCCTGACGGAACGGATGGAACGGGTCGAGGCCCAGATCGCCGAAACCAGTCGACAGATCGCTCGACTTGCGGAGGAAGTTCAAGAACTCCGGCGGTCTTTTGGCCGGATGCAGGACCTCTTGGGCGGAACCATCGAGGAAATAGCTGCCGCTGAGATTGCCGGTATCCTCCGCCGACAGGGCTTGGAGGTATCCCCGATGGGGTCCCTGACCTTTGACGGGGAAATCGACTTGATATTTTGGGTACGCCCGCCCGACCGGACTTTGATAGTCGAATGCAAGCACCGGGTCGTCCAACCGGGCGCTTTCCGGGCTCTATCTCGGCGGCTTCGAGACCCGGCCCTATGGCGGGAACTTCAACGTCGGGGCCTGCCACTTCGGCTCGAAGCCTATCTTTTCGGCCTGGTTCGGGGCATAGATGTGGTGGATGCGGCTCAGGAATCGGGCGTCGGCCTTTGGACGACGAGTGAGGGCATCATCGTCCCAGCCGTACCGGTTGACCTGGAAGGGCCTTAGGGCTGATGCAGGATGCCCTGATATCAGGGGGCAGAATGAGCCTTTATCTTCGGCCGCCTATGCTGTATCTTGCATACCCCAGGCGCGCGTTTTCGGAAGCAGTAACCTTGGGGACAGGTTGTTTCCGAGTATCCCGGTCGCAGTTTGAGCGCTGGGTTCAGGAGGCTTTGGAAGACCTTCCTGGGGAGATCCGTCAGCGGCTGGCCGGCGTGGCCGTCGTCGTCAAGGCCCGGCCGGGACGGGAGGTCCGCGATGTACGGGGCGGACGGCGCCTGCTGGGACTCTATGTCGGCACGCCCCTGACGGAACGGTCCGTCTTCATGCCTTGGTCTTATCCCGATACGATTTACATCTACCAACGTAACATCGAAGCGATTTGCCGGACGCCCGCCGAGGTCCGGCGGCAGGTGCGGCTTACGGTCCTCCACGAGGTCGGCCACTACCTGGGCCTCTCGGAGGCAGAATTGCAGGCTCTGGAAGAGGCGCTCGAATTCGAGGCTCCGGAATTTCCGGGATAGGCCAGGGACGGCCACCGGTCTTGACCACTCCGCCCCAGGGATGATGGCGGCAGCAATTTCGCACCGTATCCAAGCCCCGCTCGCCAGAGCGGGGTTACTTACAGTGACAGCACGACCCATGCGCTGTTAGGAGCTATGGGGATTGGGCATGGACCCCAGGTACCAGACACTCGAGACCCGATCTGTAATCCATTTCTTAAACTCTTAAAAGATCACTACCCACCTAATTCGTAAACCCGAGCTCCGATTCAGCTGCTTCCGCCGTCCCTCGCCGGAGCCAAAGGGCGTACAGGGCCATCAGGAGCCCCATGAGTCCATGGAGCCCATAAGCCCCCCGGACCGTCCAGAGGCTCAGGAGGGGCACGCCAAAGATCCCCAGGAGTCCCAGATAGAAGAAACCCGGGGCCATGATCCCGCTGATGAAGAGACCGACCCCCATGGCATAGCCCCACAGGACGACCGAGTCGGCCCCCGTCAGGCCGTGATGTCGTTCGAGGACGCCCTGCAGGAGACCCATTCCGCCCATGACGACGCCCCAAGCCCAACCGACCTTGGGCGCGACGCTGAGCCGCCATGGCCGAGCCGGTCGATATCGGCCCTTCCAGTGGGCATATCCGTAGAGCAGACTCATCCCCCCAAATATCCCGGCGACCAGTACGAGCAGAGTCGCTATCCCACTTTGGGTCCCCACGTAAGTCCCATAGGTCAGACCGGCGACGGCGGCCCAGACGACCGACGGTAGGACCACTCCGGCGACCGGCAGGGTCACGACCCAAAAGGCCACAAGGAGTGACTCCAACCAAAAGGCCCGACCCAGCCCCAAATGGGCGGCGATGTTGACCGCCGGGTACAAGCCGAATACGACCATATACGTGGTGAATTCTCGGAGTTCCCGACGTCCCCGCAGGGTCAGCAGGCGGAGGACGTCGACCGTATCGACGAGCGTCCGAAGGTCGATGTCTCTCGTAGATTCATCGGGGTGCATGGAAGACCTCCTGTCGATTAGGATTCAGACGAACCTCCCACCCCTGAGGAGAGGAGGCTCTGGAGAAGGTCCCGGAGACATTCCAGGTATTTCAGAAAACGTCGTCGGCCCTGGGGCGTCAGCCGATAGTAGGTCCGGGGCCGGCGACCGACGAAGGTCTTCCGCACGGCGACGACCCCTGCCTCTTCCAAGACCCGCAGGTGCTGGGCCAAGTTGCCGTCGGTGACCCCCAGGGCCTCCTTCAGCGTTATGAAGTCCAGTTCGTCGGCCTGGACTAAGAGTGTCAGGATGCCCAGACGGACCCGCTCGTGCAGGACGGGGTCGAGTCGAGTGGGGTCAAATGACCGCTTCATGGACGGGCTCCCGTATGAGACCGCGGGACTCCCTGCCCGCTGAGCAGAAACCGGTAAGACGGGCGTTAGGCCCCCGACGACGGAAGCCCCAGCCAGGCGCCAGGCTTCCCCCGCGGGTTGCCAGACATAGCCGACCTGGACGCCCCAGAACAGACCAGAGGGACGGACCCAGCCGTGCCATCCCAGAGCCGCTTGTCTGCAGACGGACGGACCCCGCCGAACGCTTCAAAAGACCCAGAAAGTCCGGAATGCGGCCGGACTGCAAGACGTCGAGGGACCAACCGCCCCCACCGAAACCGATGAGGCCGTAGGCACGCCACTGGGGTCGGGCGGCGAAGACATAACCGATGTCGAAAAACCCGTAACCGCCGCTGAGATGGACCTCCCGGTCGTCCCGGGTCGCCCGACGCCCGATGCTCTGTTCGGTCCGATGGTTCGTCGAGGGGCAAGCCCCGCTCGCTAGAGCGGGGTTAACCTTAAGACCCCGTGAGTAACCTCGCACTGGCGTGCGGGGCTTGGATTCGACGCCCCACCCACCAACTTTGGAACAGTCACGTGCGTGTTTTCCGAAGCATGAGCCGGGCATTCGGCCCAAGTCCTGGCCTTCCATCGGCGAACGGCGAGGGGCAAATAGCGAGTGGCCACTCGCTACTCCCGACTCGCTATCTGTCAGGGTATCCGGTGCCAGGTAACGGGTTCCAAGTATCGAGCACCGGGCACTGGATTCGGTATCCGACCTTCGGTCCTTGGCCTGGACGAGTCGCATCTTTACTCACTCCTCCGTGGTCGGAAGTTGGGTACCGAGCACCGAGGCCCGAGTCTGCTGTATGGCCTTGTTGCCCTCCTGGGGCTACGGTCGGGGTCATTCCAGGCGAAGGGCTTCGACGACCCTCGTCCGGGCCGCGCGCAAGGCAGGCAGGGACCCTCCGAGTACACCCATGCATGCCGCAAAGGCGAGCGTTCGAAAGGCAATGCCGGGAGTCATCCGAAAGCCGAAGGTGACCTCGCTGAAGGTACTGAAGTTGGTCGTGGAGAGGGTAAACGACTGCAGAAACAGGGCCAGGCCAATGCCCAATCCGCCACCAGCCAGCGCGATGAGGAGAGATTCCGTCAGGAACGAGAGCAGAATATCCCTTCGGTGAAATCCGAGGGCTCGCAGAGTCCCGATTTCACGAATCCGATGGGCCACGGCGGCATACATCGTGATCATCGCCCCGATGGCCGCCCCCACACTGAACGTCCATGTGATCGTAAGGCCCAGGATACGGATGAATAGGGCAAGTGCCTTGGACTGAGCTTCGTAATACTCTACCTCGTTGAGGACCTGGAATTCCTTGAGGCGCAGGTCCGATTCCAGCCGTCTTCGAAGTGTCTCCCGATCTCCGGGACGCCGCAGACGCGCTGTCATGGAGGAGAAGGCTCCATTCCGTCCGAAGGCACGCATCAGGAGTTCCGCATCTCCCCATATCTCAGACTCGAAGGCCGAACGACGGGCATCCAAAATGCCGACGACGGTCCAGGCCCTTCCTCCAAAGGAAAGCGTTTGACCCAGTCCGCACCCCTGAAAACGCCGGGCTACGGAAGCACCGACGATGACTTCGGGAGTCCCCGGTCGAAAAATCCGGCCGGCCGCGATTCGGAGCTGGGGCCGGATCCGGAAAGCCTCAGGAGAGGTTCCCCGGACGGTGACATTCCCCAGGTCGGACGATCCTTTTTTGTACAGATTGATAATGACGACGCTTTCCGCCACCGCGGCGGGTTTCCCCTCGGGAGACAAAGCAATTTCAGGGAAGGCCTGGAGGAGAGAAACGATATCCCGCGGGATGATGCTGGTCAACTCTCCGTCAGTCCCCTTGCGTATAAATATGACATTTTCGGGGGAGCCCGTGCGGGCCATCGTCTCCTCCAGGCCACGTGCCAGCATCAGCACGGCGGCAAACATGAAAGCGACGAGCGTAATCCCGCCCATCGCCAAGCCCGTCGTCAGGGGTCGAGCCCGCAGGTTCCGGATGTTATATTCGAAGGGTATCTTCATGGGTCTGCCCCCTTCTCCAAATTTGGACTAATCGACGTGACGGAGGGCATCCACGACACTTCGAGAAGCGGCGCGGTACCACGGAATGCCCGCGGCCATAAGGCTTGCCAGGACAGTGATCAGGGTATCCCCGCCCGGACGGAGTGAATGCTGGGTTCGGAAACGTCCGCCTCCACTTCGATGGACTCCATGTCAGCGACGGTCATGATGGCCGCCGACATGGGCGAGACGACTTCGCCGACGTCGGCATTCTTCGTCAGGACAATCCCATCAAAGGGTGCCCGGATATAGGTGGACTCGAGAGCGACCTGGGCCGCCTGCAGGGCGGCCCGCATGGCCCGAACGTTCGCCTCGGCTGTGCCGACAGCCGCCACAGCCCGTCGGTACCAGGCTTCCGCCCCGTCGTATTCCGACCGGGAGACCAACTTCTGCTCGAATAAGGCCCGGATCCGTTCAAAGTGAAGAGTCGCTTCTCTCATTTCAGCCCAGGCCTGGTCCCGGGACGCCTCGGCCAGTTCCAAGTTAGACCTGGCTTGATCCAAGGCGGCCCGAAGGTCCCCGTTCTCGATTTGGGCGATGACTTGTCCCTTTCGGACAGCATCACCTTCTTCTGCACCGAGGTATACCAAACGTCCCGTGACTTTCGACGCCAGAGCCGCCTTCCTTCGGGCGACGACGTGGCCGTTCACGCTTAGGGTAGCCGTAACTTGTCGGGGAGCTATCCGACTCACGACGGTGACCTGGACTTCCGGGAGCGAACCGAGGGGTCGATACACCACGACCGTGACCCCCAGCGTCAGGAGGACGAGAAAGACGACTCCGCCCAGGAGCCACCGTTTTCCTCCGAGCGAGAAGTCTCGTCCCTCCGGCTCCCCGCGGTGAATCCTTAGGACCGAAAGGTCGACGCTTTCGACACGGCGTTCCACGGTTGGACCTCACACGAGGACGGGGTTATGCATCTAAGCCAGATTCGGCCAGGAGTCGGTCAAGTTTGTTTTGGGTCCCGAGCAAGCCCGCGCGGACAAACGGGATTCGGATAAAGGAGGCGACTGGCCGATTCCCCTCGCCTCATGCAGGCATCCGGCATGGGTCCCGGATACCGGCTTCCAGGTGCCTGGCACCAGGGACCCGATACCCGGCACCCTTGTCCGCCGCCCATAGCCCTGCAGGCTTTCCAGTAGGGACCGGGCCCGACCGTTGTGGGGATAGATCGTCACGGCCTTCTGCAAGTGTTCGCGTGCCTCTTCATACTCTTTCCGCTTTAGGAGGGCTTGCCCCAGCCCCAAATGGGCCAAGAATCGCTCGTGCTCATCCCGGGCCGACCCCAGTGCCCGTCGAAAGGCTTCGACGGCCTTGCCGGGATCACCCCCGAAGAGGCGGGGTGTGAACAAATACCGATACCCGAGGGTCAGGTGGGCCATCGCGTTCTGATCGTCCAACTGGAGAGCCCGTTCGATGGCCGCGTGGGCTTTAGAGCCGTTCGAAGCGGCAAATCGCCAGCCCCGATAGGCTATGAGCCGTCCGATGGCGTCTCCGACCAGACGATGGGCGTCGGAGAGGCTTTCATCGAGTTCCACGGCCCGTCGGGCCGAGGTCCAGCAGGCTTCAAAGTACTGACGGGCCCGTTGCTTGTCTCCCTGAGCCTCCCACAGTTCACCCAGGGTGTATTGGACTTGGCCAAGCCAATAGAGGGCGTACGAATCATGGGGATTGGCGGCGATAGCGGCGCTCAATCGGGTTTCCAAGTCTTGGAGTTGTTCTTGGGCTTTGGTTAAGTCTTCCGGACGGGCGGGGTCATAGAAGCGGCGGCGGGCGTGCGCGAAGAGCGTCGGTACTTCCTCCGTGTCGAGGGTCGGGGCCGGGGGCTCGGCGGGGCGGGACGTTTCTACGGGCGGTCTTGAAGGCGGCTGAAGGCGGAAGGAGAGAGCGATCCAGTGGACCGGCCGACTTCCGGCGGAGGTCAAGAGGCTCAGGGGAAGGGCCATCCAGAGGAGAGTCCATGGGCTATGGCTCACCGTTTCCTCCAAATCACAGAGAACTTTGCTTTACAAAGTATAGTTCCCCAGCCCCGCCCTGTCAAGTCCCCGGGCCCCACCCGGAAGAGTGCGGCGTCCGAAATGTCCCACCGTTACCCGGTACCGGGTCCAGTCCGACGCCGAAGGCCGGATACCCGGGTCTGCGCCTCCCCTAACCCGGGTGGACGATAGACATTCCGGGCGGGAAAGCGTAACCTTTTACCGGACTTCCTGTTGTCAAAGTTCGTAGGGGGTCTGCTCGAAAATGAGGGGCGGTATCCACCGGCCACCCATAATAGAAGTGACGGGGTGACGAGGTGACGGAGTGACGAAGGGACGGGGTCGAGTGTCTGGGGTGGGTTCTACTGGGGAGAAGCCCCAGAACTTTTTCAAAACGAAGGTCAATAGGCAATTCGGACTCCGGGAGTCGGTCCCCGATGGAATCCAGGACGCCGGTCGTCCGGAAGGGCTTCCAACTCAAGAAGCAGGTCCTGCCGGTCCTCCAACAGGACTATGCCAGCGCCCTGATCGACTGGTTCCGGACCCACGACTTTGAATGTCGGGTCGGTCAGACCCGCATCGTCTTAGCTCGGGAGTTTGGCTTTTGTTATGGAGTCGACCGGGCGATTCAGTACGCCTACGAGACGCGGGCCCGGTTCCCAGACCGGCGGGTCTTCCTGACAGGGGAGATCATCCACAATCCCTTCGTGAATCGGCGTCTCCAAGAGAGCGGGATTCAGTTTCTCCCCCGCACGCCGGACGGCCGCAAGGACTACTCGGTCATCCAACCAGAAGACGTGGTGCTCCTGCCGGCCTTTGGGGTCCCCGTCGAGGAGATGGCGGCCCTGCAGGCCCGGGGGTGCATCATCGTCGATACGACCTGCGGGTCGGTCATGAACGTGTGGAAGAGTGTCCGGCAGTATGCCCGGGACGGCTTCACGTCCGTCATCCACGGGAAGTACTGGCACGAGGAGACGCGGGCGACGGCTTCCCAGGCCGTTGCCGCCGGGGGCCACTACCTGATCGTCCTGAACCGTAGGGAGGCCCGTCAGGTAGCCGACTTCATCCGTCACGGGGGCGATCCCGAGGCCTTTCTCCGGGCCTTTGCGCAGGCCGTCTCGCCGGGCTTTGACCCGACGGTCCACCTCACCCGTATCGGACTGGCGAATCAGACGACGATGCTCATGAACGAGTCCTTGGAAATTCAGGAAATCCTGCGGCAGGCGATGATCGACCGGTACGGGGCTGACTGCTTGGCCGAACACTTTCGAGCCTTCGATACCATCTGTTCGGCGACCCAAGACCGGCAGGACGCCGTCTTGGAGCTCTTACGGCGGGACGACATCGACCTGATGATCGTCATCGGGGGCTTCAACAGCAGTAACACAGGCAGTCTCCTTCACCTCTGCCAGCAGAGAGTCCCGAGCTTTCACATCGAGGGAGCCCAGGACCTCGTCTCGTCGACTCGGATCCGTCACAAGCCTTACATGCAGGCGCCGGTGTATACGGACGGATGGCTCCCGGCCGGTCCCCTGACGATCGGACTGACGGCGGGGGCCTCGACCCCAAACAGCGTCGTCGCCGAAGTCATCCTGCGTCTCCTGGAACTCCGGGGCGAGCGGTGGCAGGATGCACCCTGGGCCGATTCGATACGGACCTCGGTGCCCGAGGAACCCTTCTCCGTGGGGAAGCCCCGCCGGTAGACGAAGCCCCAGCGAGGAGATGCCGGTATGATGCCGCCGGATCCTTTCATGGAGGACGCATCGTCCGGGGACTACCGTCAGAAGATGGACGAGGGAGACTATGCCGAAGCCCGGCGCCTCATCGAACGGCAGATGGGCGGAGGACCGGTCGGGGAAGACGTGCGGGACGCCTACGCGGAAGTCCTGTGGCGCACGGGCGAGCCGGAGCGGGCCGTTCCGATGTACCTGGAGATGGCTCGGGAAGCGGTCCGGCGAGGGGCCTTCACTCGGGCTATCGGATTCCTAAAGAAGGCCCACGCCATCGACCCATCGAATACGGCCGTACCGACGCTTTTGGCGGAATTCTCCAAGCAGGCCCTGGGCGTCGCCCTCACGCCGGAGTCTTTAGCCCGGTGTAGCCTGTTCGAATTGCTGGACGAAGCTTCCTTCCGTATCCTCAGTCAGGCGGCCCTCTGGCGTCTTTACCTGCCGGGCCAAGTCATCCTGAAGGCGGGCACGCCGTCCGACCGCCGGTTGTTCGTTCTGCTTCAGGGGGAGGCCGAAGTCCTTTACGAAGGCGAGGCGGAGCCGGTCGCCATCGGCCGCCTTCAAGCGGGGGATATCTTCGGAGAAGTCGGTCTGCTGACCCTGCGACCCCGGAGCGCCACGGTCGTCGCCCGGAGTCGGGTCGACGTCTTGGAGATCCCGGCCGGGGCGATGGATCAGATCTTGAACCAACGGCCGGAAGTGGAGCACGCTCTGATGCAGTTATACCAAGCCCGGTTGGAGAAGACCCTAAAGGCCGTGAAGGCGGCCGCCCGGGGGAGGCGGCGCTCCCAGGGTTGAGCCGATGGGGCCGGCGGAGGGGATGCAGGGTGTAAGTCAGGCATTCCCCGGAGACGTGAAGGGAGGTGTCGATGGCCATCTTGAAGATCCTGAAGTATGGGGATCCGCGTTTGCAACAGCCGGCCGAGCCGGTCACCGAAGTCACCGAGGAGATCCAGCGCCTCGTGCAGGACATGCTGGAGACGATGTACTATGCCAATGGCATCGGCTTGGCCGCTAACCAGGTGGGGGTCCTCAAGCGGGTCTTTGTCATCGATCTCCATCACGGACGGCGACCCGACGAGGTCCTCGTGGTCTTAAACCCCACGATCGTCGAGGTCGAGGGCGAGGTTCGCGAAGAAGAGGGCTGTCTCAGCTTTCCGGGCCTGTATGCGCCCGTGTATCGGCCCCGGCGGGTTCGCTTGCGGGGACAGACCCTCACGGGGGAGTGGCGGGAATGGGAGGGGGAGGGCCTCCTGGCACGGGCCTTTTCCCACGAGACCGACCATTTGGACGGTAGACTCATCATTGACCGTATGTCGCCCCTCACACGGGCCTCCTTTCTCCGGCGGGTCGCCAAACGCCAGCGGCACGGGGAGTGGGCGGGTGACGAGTAACGAGCGACGAGTCATTACCCTACTGCCGTATGCCGAATTGCCGCATGGCCCTTGAGGACTTGAAATCTGCCATTGCTTCGGGACGTGTCTCGGGCGACGAATCTCCATGGTCCGTATTCTCTTTTTCGGAACGCCGTATGCGGCCGTCCGGGTTCTGGAGGCCCTAACTCGCTGGCCGATGGGGACTGTCGTCGGGGTCGTCACGGCCCCCGACCGACCCCGCGGGCGGGGGCAGAGGGTGGAGCCGACGCCCGTCAAGGCCTGGGCGATTCGTCACGGGGTCCCGGTCTTTCAGCCCGACACGCTGAAGCGGCCGGAAGTCGTCCGAGCCCTGCGGGTGTGGTCGGCGGACGTCTTCATCGTGACGGCCTACGGCTTCATCCTGCCGCCGAGCGTCTTGGAAGTCCCGCCCTACGGTTGTCTGAACGTGCACTTCTCGCTCCTCCCAAAGTACCGCGGAGCGGCTCCGGTCGCCCGAGCCCTCCTGGCAGGCGAACGGGAGACGGGCGTGACGGTCATTCGGATGAATGAGCGAATGGACGCGGGTCCGATCCTTGCCCAGCGGGTCGTCCCGATTCGGGACGACGATACGACGGGGACCTTGGAGGACCGTCTGGCCCAGGTAGGTGCCGCCCTGCTCATGGAGGTCTTGCCGGACTACTTAGCGGGGCGACTTCGGCCGGTCGAGCAAGACGAATCGGCCGCCACCTTGGCTCCCAAGGTCCGGAAGGAGGAGGGCCGGATCCGGTGGGACCGACCGGCCGAGTGGATCGAGCGTCAGGTTCGGGCGATGGACCCGTGGCCATCGGCCTACACGTGGTGGCGCGGGCGGCTCCTGAAGGTCCTCCGGGCACGAGTCGTGCCGGATATGGACGACGAGGCACCGGGGACGACCGTTTACGTGGACAAAAAGCGGTGGATCGTCGCTTGCGGCCGGGACGCCCTGGAGCTCCTGGAGGTCCAGCTGGAGAGTCGCCCCCGGATGGCCGTCTCGGCATTCTTGCAGGGCCATCCCGTCCGCCTGGGAGAACGTTTCGAGGAGTTCGGGCGCGAACTGCCCTAATATAATGGCCACGATGGTTCCGGACGAGAGGTCCGCATGGCCCGACCGCGAAAGTCGTCGACCCCAAAATCGAGCCCGCCCCCGACGGCCGCCGTATCCCCCGAGCAAGTGCGGGCGTGGGGTATCCCCGTGGGGGACTTCCCGGCCTTCCTAACGGCCCACAAGCAGTGGGCCCAGTGTTCGGTCTTCGTCTGTCTTGCAGAACCTCCGTTCCTGACGATGAAAGCCCAGGACTACGTCTGGAAAGTGCTCCGTAAGAGGTATCCCGGCATCCGTCGGTGGGACCGCCCCGAGACTTGGCCCGAGACGGGATCGGCCCTTCTGTCGGTCACCTTCCTGGTCTCCCTGCCGGTGGCATCTCTGTCCGCTGACCTCCTCGAACGGCACACCCAGGTTATCCTCCGCATGCCGCCGGGTCTGCTGTGGTGGGTGGAGGGATGGCCGCCCTGGCCGGAGTCGGTCTGGCGGGCCCTGAGCCCCCGGGTGTGGGTCCTCCATCAGCCGGCCCTGGGACCGGCTGACTTCCCGGCTTGGATCGTCCGGCTCGCTCGGGCCTTCCGACTGGTGATATCGCCGGCCCTGGCCCAACGGTTGGCGACGGCGGTCTTCCTGGACGTCGTTCCCGTGATTCAAGCCTTTGAAAACTTGGCGGTCATAGAGCCGAACCGCCCTCTGGAATGGACCGACGTCGAGCCCTTCCTGCCGGCGTCGGCCCGACAGGCCTCGGCCGCCACGGTCCTGCCCTGGGTCCTGAACAAGGACTACGATCGCCTGCTTTCGTTCGTGGCTCGGCTGGACCCGGCTTCTCTGGACATGGACGCTTTCCTTCGCCAGAGTTTCGAGCAGTGGCGGCTATGGGTCTTAACGGGACGGATGGCCGAGTACGAACCCGCGGCCTGGCATCGCTGGAGTATCGGCCGTCGCGTGTACCAAGAGTACCATCGTTGGGGTGCGACCCTGACGGCCGCCCAGTGGCGAGCGTGGGCCCAGGAGGCGGCCCGCCTGGAGGTGTGGGCCCGCAAGACGGACGTCTCGCCGGCCCACCTGCTGGCCATCGGCCTCTTGCAATGGCTTCGGGTCTTGGCATGATAGTCTGCGGGAGCCCGTCCCCGGCCGTGCATGTCTCGGACCGGGTCGTGGGAGGGAAACCTATGACGACCCCGGAATCGAACCGCTCTTCCACGGTCCATCGGGAAACGAAGGAACCTATGCCCCTGTGGGTCAGTGGAGTCCATGCGGTCAAGGAGGTCCTCCGGACGAAGCCGGACCAAGTCGACCTGGTCGTTCTGGTCGGTCGGCACCCTTCGCATCGGATGTTCATCGCCATGGCGCGGGAACACGGGATTCCCTATACGACGAGCGAGGAGCGTTTGCCCGAGTTCCTGCGTCGAAAGAAACATGCGCCCGTATTCGCTCGACTGGCGGCCTTTCGATACGCCGACCCGGAGGACCTCCTGGAGGCTGTCCGGCCGACGACGATCTTTCTCGTCCTGGACCACGTCCAGGACCCCACGAACCTGGGGAACATCATGCGTACGGCGGCCGGCGCCGGGGTCCAGGGGATCTTCATCCCCCGCCATCGGGGTGTCCGGGTCACGCCGACGGTGGCCCACATCGCCTCGGGGGCCCTCCCGTATGTGCCCGTCGCCCGCTACGGGAGTCTCCAGCAACTCATCCAACAGCTTCAAGAGCGGGGCGTGTGGGTCGTAGCGGCCGACCCCTATGCGCCCGAGCCGTGGTTTGCCCTTAAGGGAAACCGGCCCATTGCCCTGGTCTTAGGCCACGAGGGGGAAGGCGTTACCAAGACGGTTCTTCAGTTGTGTGACCAGACGGTCTGCATCCCGATGGTCCATCTGGAGTCGTTGAACGTCGCCGCCTCGGCGGCTATCCTCCTGTACGAGGTCGTCCGTCAGCGGATGACGGCTTCCTGAATCAGTATGGAAGGCGGGGGTTTCGGCCCTTGACTCCGAACGCCGTAAGATCGGGAGATTCGTGGACCTCGGGTCGCCCAGGGAAACGTCTTGTTCGTATAGGCGCGCCTTTCAAAGATGAGCCAGGAATCCCGTTGGAGTTCCGGCCTTCCATTCAGGGATCCGGTCCCAGGTACCGGGTACCCAGTACCTGACCCGGTCCGACGCCGAGGACCGAAGACCGAGCCTGGCCACTGGAAAACGTGCACATCGGGTTTGCATCCTGCATCCATTTCTTAACAAAATAGTGCTAAGATTTGAGATGTGGGAATGACGCAGGGATGCCGGGTACCCGGTAACCGGAATCCGAGTCATTTCTATCCTGCACCATGCATCCTGTATCCTGCATCCATACCTTAGCAGAGCCATAGGTCGGTCATGCCGGTCCGGAAATTGAAAGGCGCTCCCGCTTTGATGGGCCTCAGCGAGCCCTGGCTTCAGCTGACCGAGAGTCTGCATCTGGTCGTGCGGGACCGGGCCGGTCTGATCCTGCACGGCGAGCCGGGCGTGGGTAAGACGGCGCTGTGGGAGTATGCTCTGCATCTGCGGGGCCAGGGGAGTTACGTCTGGATCGATGCCCGCCATCCTCGGAGCCTGGCCGAATGGACGCGGGCCATGCAACGGCGGCAGGCCTTCTTTCTCTATCACTGGCATGAATGGCCTCCGGCCTGGATGGAAAAGGCCCTGACGGTTCTCCGCAAGACGCGGAACGGCCTCGTGTGGGGCGCCTCTCTGGTCATGATGCAGGCCGAAGAGGCCCGCCAGTGGTGGCAACGGTGGCAGATGGAACGCCTGCCCGTCTACCTCCTTCACGTCCCCCCGCTCCGGGAGCGTTCGGAGGACATCCCCGTCATCGCCCAGCGGGTCCTGGAAGAGACGGCCCGCCAGTACCAGCGGCCGGCTCGGGGTTTTACCGTCGAGGCGATGGAACGTCTCCGTCTGCACCCCTGGTGGGGCAATGTCCGGGAGCTCATCGAGGTCGTCAAGCAGGCCGTGTTCCGTCAGTCGTCGGGCCTCTTCATCGAGTTGGCGACGGTCCAGAAGGCTATCCGGCAGGCCCACTTTATCTCCGACCGGACCGACCTGCAGGCCCGCTGGGAGACCTTCGTCTCCCGCATCCTGCGGTACCTGTTCGAGCATCCCGAGGTCGGCCATCGGATCCGGCCGTGGCCCTTCATCCTGGGGGAAGTTCGCCGCCTAACGGCTCAATCGGTCCTCCAGCTCCTGCAGGTCCGAGAAGAGGACGCCGCCCGCATCTTGGGGATATCCCTCCGAACGCTTCGGCATTACCTCCGGCAACGGCCGGAACACTGGATATGAGGCATACCCGATGGGCGCGTTTTCCGGTGGCTCAGTCCTCGGGGCTCGGCATCCGACCCCTGGCGTCAGACGGGTCGCGAGAGGTGAATGGCAAGTAGTGGGTCGGCTACCCGCCACTCCCTACTCGCCGATGGGAGGGTCAGGCCGATGAACCGTCTGGGCCTCATCGCCTGTGTCTTGGGCCTCGGGGCGGGCGTCGCCTGCCGGTGGTGGCCCCCGGGCCGATGGGTCGAGGGCAATCAGTTCGTCGTCTTACCCTACGCCTACCGGGGTGAGTCTATTACCCTGAAGGTCTTTGTGTCTCCCCGTTGGCAGGACGGGACCCGCCTGCGGGTCGCCGACGCCAGCCCGTCCGTTTTCATCCGCTTCGAAAACGCCGACCGGTGGCCGTGGCAAGTCGGACGGGTCTACCTCGTGACCTTCGAGTGTCGCGCCGGGAGTCTCTATTGGGGAAACTGGATCAAGCGGGTGACGCTCCTGCGGTGAGGGCCGGGGACTGGAGCACGCCCAGCCGCTCGTGAAGGGGCTTGCGGCATACGGCGAAGAAACTCCAGGCCCGATCGAGGTCGTCCCGGACGACGGTGAAGTCCTCGAGGGTCAACCCCTGCTGATGGAGGGAGCGCCGCCAGAGCCATTGCCGCATGAGTCTCTGACCCCACAGGTAGAGCCGCAGGTAAGCCTCTCGAGAGAGCCGCCGCCGGAGTTGGAGGGCCCCCAGCCGCACGAGCCACCGAATGATTTGCTCCCGCCGGCGACGGTACCGGATGGCCCGCTCGGTCTTGCCGACCAGCCCGAAGAGTTCCACCTCCCCGAAGACCTCTCCCAGAGTTTCCCGGAGTTCCCGGGCGTCGAACTCCTTGTAATGCCAGGGGTCCAGGGATATCGGCGTTTGCCGGTGGAGGGCTTCAAGGATCACGACCCCATCTGGATGCGCCACCCGCGCCAGTTCCCGAAGGTAGTCCATGTAGCGTTCGACGTGCTCGATAACGGCGAAGGAGACGACGAGGTCCATGCTCCCCGTCGCCAGCCCCAAGCGGCAGAGGTCCATCCCCGCAAAGGCCAGATTCGGTCGGTGGTAGCGACGGCGGGCCGCCTGCACACAGGTCACGTCCAGGTCCACGCCGAGGACCCACTGGGCCGCCTCGGCCAGGTAGTCCGACCCATATCCCTCCCCGCAACCGGCGTCCAGGACCCGACGTCCCTCGGCATAGGGACGGGCAAAGACGTAGGCAAAGAAGCCCTGCATGAAGCGGGGTTGCATGTAGTCTACGTCGGGCAGGTCCCGCTCTGCCGTGTAAACCAACCGCGTCATGGCCACCTCCTCCACCTCACTGCCATCGGTGCCCCATTGTACCCCCTTTCGAGCCTGATCCAAAGCTAATGCTCTGTTAGGATATGAATTACGGATGCAGGACCCATATGCAGGTTTTCCGGTCCTAGGTACCGGGTATCGGGTAGTGGACACTCAAGGGTCCCATGGGCATGTAATCTCTGTTCCAAGGTTGGCCGACACCGTCTCAAAGTTGAATGGTCCCCCTACCTGGATATAATCAGGGTAAAACGGAAAAAGAGAACTGAACCGACGACCTGAAAAAACTTCTCCGTCTGGGCTTGACCTTCAGACATTATTAGCACTGCAGGGAGCGACTAACCGCAGGACCGAGTGATGCGTGAGTTTCACGCATTTCCCGTAGGAGGGGGTGGTGCCCGGACATCTCCGTCCGAAGCGAGTCCGTACATTCGCCGCCGTTGGGAGCGGAACCAGCGACTGCGGGCCTTCTTTGACCAGTGGGCTCCCCGCCGGGACGCCTACCGTCGGCGTCATCGGGTGTACTATGAGGAAATCCGGCGGCTTTACACCTTTTGGGTCCCGCCGGGGGCCCGGGTCCTGGAAGTCGGTTGTGGGACGGGGGACCTGCTTGCCCAGGTCCGGCCCGCCCTGGGCGTCGGCGTCGACTGGAGTCCGACGATGGTCCGCATCGCCCGGGCCAAGTACCCCCACCTGCACTTCGTCGTCGCCGACGCCGAGACCTTGAGCCTGCGGGGGACCTTCGACTACGTGATCCTGTCGGACCTCCTGGGCTATCTCGAAGATGTCCAGCGGGTCCTCGAAGAGGTCCGGTCCGTCTGTGAGCCGCACACCCGGGTCGTCTTGAACTTCTACAACGCCCTGTGGGAGCCCCTCATCTGGCTGGGAGAGCAACTGCGCTGGAAGTTTCCGGCCTCGATCCGCAACTGGCTGTCCCTGGGGGACGTGGAAAATCTCCTCTACCTGACGGGGTTTGAAGTCATCGCCCGGGGACGCCGTCTGCTCTGGCCCCTCCGGGTCCCCGTCCTGGACTCCCTCCTGAACCGGTGGGCCATGCTCCTGCCGGGGATTCGTCGCCTGGGCTTGATTCAGTGGTGCGTGGCCCGACCCCGGCCCGGCCGCGACGTCCCGCCGGACCCGCCGCCGTCGGTCTCGGTCATCGTGCCCGTCCGCAATGAAGCGGGCAACGTCGAGGACATCTTCCGCCGGGTCCCGGAAATGGGGGCGGGGACGGAACTCGTCTTCGTCGACGGGGCTTCGACGGACGGGACCGTCGAGGCCATCCAGGCCTGCATGACCCGGTACCCCGAGCGGCGCGTCCAGCTCATTCATCAGGGAGGACCCCTCGGCAAGGCCGACGCCGTACGGAAGGGCTTTGCGGCGGCCCGGGGCGACGTCCTCATGATTCTCGACGGAGACCTGACGGTCCCGCCGGAGGACCTGCCGAAGTTTTACGAGGCCCTCGTGCGGGGTCGGGGCGAATTCATCAACGGCTCCCGCCTGGTGTATCCGATGGAGCGGGGAGCCATGCGGTTTTTCAACCTCCTCGGCAATAAGTTCTTCAGCATGGCCTTCACGTGGCTCCTCCAACAGCCCATCAAGGACACGCTGTGCGGGACGAAGGTCCTGTATCGGCGGGACTATGAACGGATCCGGACCCTGCGGGGCTACTTCGGCGACTTTGACCCCTTCGGGGACTTTGAACTTCTCTTCGGGGCCGCCAAGCTGGGCCTCCGGATCGTGGACCTGCCGATTCGGTACCAGGAGCGGACATACGGGACGACGAAGATTCGGCGGTGGCGGCACGGCTGGCTTCTGCTGAAGATGTGCGTCATCGCCTTCCGCAAACTCCGACTCGGGTGACGCATGACCGTTCCCAAAGACGAAGCCGTCCCTTTGGGTAGTGACGATTGGGACCAAGGGGGACGCCGTATGGGGCGAGGACAAGTAACCCCGTACTGGCGTGCGGAACTGGGATGCGGTATGAAATCACCGTGACGGAGTGCTCAGTAGCAGGACCTGGACCCCCATTCCCACAGTTCCCTGGTGGATATGGGTCGGCCTGCGCCGGCTGCCCTATGCTCGGGAATATCCTTCCGACCGACCGGGTCATACCGTCTTGCTGTGTGCCCGCAATTGGACCCGATATGTGCGGGTTACCTCGACCCGCGTGGCCGGCCATATTGCGATTCGAGACATCCAAATGATTTGGGAGCCATGAGC
>Ga0197143_1000516_pt1 | contig 40914 bp, 44 predicted proteins | sample GBS70_MetaG_FD_148603 | JGI IMG/M metagenome (GOLD analysis project Ga0197143, IMG submission 148603) | Sediment microbial communities from Great Boiling Springs, Gerlach, Nevada, United States - GBS 70_MetaG | ecosystem: Environmental > Aquatic > Thermal springs > Hot (42-90C) > Sediment... | reverse complement strand
CTCACCCAACCGTGCCGCCTCCATTTTGTTCACATAAACCCAACCGTACTCTACGAGTCTATGGACGAGCTTCCAAGCACCGGCTCTTTCAGGAGCGTTTTCCACGTAACTGAGCACGTGAACCGCTAAAGGATAGCCGTGAACCCTGTTCTGCAGAACCCGAGCTCTGAGCCCTATTTCCGATAAGATGTACACAAGCTTGGTGGTTTCCTCATCGGATAGGTGTTCGCCTACTCTTTTTGAAAAGAGGACTGCGAATCTTCTAGTCAACATTCTATCTCCTACAGCCTTTAAAAGTAGAAGAGCTAGGGTAAAAGTTAGAACTTCCTCTTCGCTATCGTCAGAGGGAGGGGGAAGTTCCGAGCCGCTTATCGCCGATTTTATGTAAACTGTCGCCCGCTCAATAACGGCTCTCAGAGGACTTGCTGTTAAATCGGTTAAGCCGATGCTTAAACTTCTGATTATCTCTAACGCCTCTGAAACAAACGGGTACTTTCGAAAGTCTTCAGCTGTTAATAGCAGTTCAACCTTCAAGGCGTTTACTCCATCCTAGGTGCTAGGAAGTATCGGAGGATACCACCCCCTGCTATGTCGAATATCAGGGAGAGTGGTTTGTTGGTAGAGAACTCGAGGGTGACTAGGTCGCTGACTCTGTACGCTTTACCGACTATCTCGTCCAGGTAGTCAAGACCATAATTAGATGCGGAAGGTTGTTTAACTTCGTACTCCAGCAGCGAGCCGCCCTCTAGGGTGAATCTTGCTTCAACCTCGCCTTTATCGCTTTTAGCCATTATCTTAAATTCTTTTTCTTCACCGATAAATCTAGCAGTATCGCTGATCATCCCAGCATCTTTTAACGCGTCCCTCAGAGTATCAGATACCATTTTCGCCATCACGTCGAACGACACTTTCGGTACGGGGAGCTCTTCTCCAAGAATATCGATAAGCGGTAGAGAGAAGGTTCTCTCTGCTTTACCAGCTAGCGTTACTCTTAAGCGGTTACCCTCAACCGAGAATATGATCCTGTCGTTGGCTTTTGCCCTCTTAAGTACCTTGTTGAGGTCGTCGAAGTTCACGCCTATACGCACACGCTCTTCATCCAACTCGTACGACTGAAACGCTTCACGCGGTATATAGAGGTCGACCATTGCTACCCGGGAAGCATCTAAGGCTCTCAACCTTAACCCTTCGGCGTCCGCTATGAAATTAGCTTCCTCGATTATAGCCTCAAGGCTTTCCATGAGGTAGCGCCAATCTCTTGCGTCTGGGAACTCGAACTTTAACGGCATAGTGCCACCTTGGAGAGCCATCCGGCGAGCTATATATACTGCTCGCTGAGTTAGAGCTCGTTGAAAGCCTGCAAGACCCAGAGAATCGTTCAGAATCATCCCGCCGGTGGACAACTACGCCTTGTAGCGGAGGCGGCGGTGAGGATGAGTATTGGCCCCTGCGAATAGGTTCAGGCAAGACTTACAGCAGACAGCCAGCTCACTGATACTCGCGCCAAACGTAACCACACTTAACGCACTTGAAAAACCTGGTAGCAGGCTCATCGCCCGCGCGCGTTTGCACCTCCCAGTAATAGGCCTCTGTGAATCCGCATTTGGGGCATTCGACCTTCGTTTTCGGCAGAGTCTCCACTTTGACTTCGCGGTCGACAACGAGGATTATGTCCTCAGGGCTGCGCTTAGTCACGCGAGTGATTCTGTATGCTCCGGGATTGGACACCGTTTTTTCGTAGCCGCACTTGAGGCACTTGAGCACGGTGCCTCCTTCCTTTTTCTGAGGAACCATGAGACCGCCACACTTGGAACAGTACTCCATAGTCCAAAGCGGCACGTCTCAAGGGGTACTTATACCTCGCGACCCCCGTGGGTTAGGGCCGACCTAACGCGGCTGTACGCCCTAAGCAGCACGACGTCTATATACCCCCTTCGACACCTCTTGGGCGTGACAGAGGATCTCGACTATGAAAAGTTGCTCGAGCGTGTATACGAGTTAGTACCGCCAAGAAAAGTTAAAAGAGAGAGGTTGGAGGTCGAGCCACCAGAGGTCGTAGTATCGGGCAAGCGCACTTTCATAATGAACTTCAAGCGAATATGCGATATATTGAACAGGGATCCCAGACTTGTTTTGCGCTACCTGCTCAAAGAGCTCGGGGCATCGGGCAACGTCGAAGGAGACGCCGCGGTGGTGTACGGCGTCGCAACACCGAAAATGATAAAAGATTTGTTAGACTTTTTCATGAAAAATTACGTTATCTGCCCTGTGTGTGGAAGCCCAGATACAATACTCGGCAGGGAAGAGAGAAAGGTTATGCAACTCAAATGCATGGCTTGCGGAGCGGTTTCACCAGTTAAGCCGTTTTAGCGATTCCCGGATGTGCTCCTGGAGGAAAATTGCTCGCACGCGCGTGCGCGAGCGGAGTATCTCATAAATGGATTAAAGCTGATTCTTTATAAGCGGTTCACCATACACTTGAACTGCCTTGGGTACGTATCAGTTAAAAGTTCGCCAGTCCAAATCTTAGAGATGCACAAAAGCTTTAACGGTTGAGGGTCAGATGCCGTGTGAGCGACACAAGCGGCGACTTCATGAATAGGCTGATTTCAAAAGCGGCATGGCTAATACACGAGGGCCGTATAGTGAGGATAAGCGACGTCTTATACTACGTGGTCGGCAGAAAGAACCGCCACCTTGTGAGGGTCGAAGGGGATAAGTTAACCTGCACGTGCAACGGGTACAGGGAGCGCGGCACATGTTCCCACGTAATCGCCGTGTCGACGATCATACGCTTGACCTCCGGGCGTGAGTACTTGAGAGAAACTTTGAGATTGAGGGTTGAAAGAGAGCTTAAGCTTTTGCGCAAGCAGCCTCATCGCGCATGAACAATCGAAAAGTTCTCACAAACCCTCCGATACACGGGTTCAGTCGGTTTGGTAGTCTTCATAACCGCTAACGCGGTTCTGTCTCGCGGGCACACATCACCTGTTTAAAGGAGTGCGGTACAACTACAAAAAAGCGTCGCTAAAGCCTACCCGCTCGTGATCCTGCAACAGAATATTAGCTGCCCCCGCGATGTAGTTGCTCGGCAATTTGCCGCCAGGCACTTGCGGAAAGCCTTTAAACTGCGTTGGCTCACCCCCTCGAGAGCATGGCTAAGGATAAGGCAAAGGAAATCATATTGTGGTTTGAGGAGCTGACTAAAGAAGATGTGCCGCTTGTCGGCGGGAAGAACGCGAACCTCGGAGAAATGATCAGGGCTGGGATCCCGGTGCCGCCAGGTTTCGCTGTGACAGCCTACGCCTACAAGCGCTTTATAGAGGAGACAGGGATTAGGGACGAGATCTACAGGATCTTAAGGGAGAAGGTAAAACCAGGAGCTTCAGCTCCGGAGGATTACATAGAAGCCAGCAAGGAAATCCGCGCGCTAATCGAGAAGACTCCCATGCCCAAAGACATCGAGGAAGAGATCCGCAAGGCCTACAGGGAGCTTTGCAGGCGCCTCGGCAAGAAGGTGGAGTTCGTCGCCGTTAGGAGCAGCGCCACCGCCGAGGATCTCCCGGACGCCAGCTTCGCTGGGCAGCAGGAGACTTACCTGAACGTGCTAGGCGAAGACGATGTGGTAGACAAGGTGAAGAAGTGCTGGTCGAGCCTATTCACGCCCAGAGCCATCTTCTACAGGGAGAGCAAGGGTTTCGCGCACGAGAAGGTATTGATCAGCGTCGCGGTGCAGAAAATGGTGAACTCGAGGTCTGCCGGCGTGATGTTCACGATACACCCGGTGACGGGCGAGCGTGACAAGATAGTTATCGAAGGCTCGTGGGGTCTAGGTGAGTCCGTCGTTGCAGGGAAAGTGACTCCGGACGAGTGGGTTGTAGACAAAAACACTTTACAGATACTGGAGACGAGGATCGCGGAGAAGGTCAGAGAGCTTGTGCGTGACCCCGCGACAGGGCGCAACACGGAGAGAGAAGTAGAGCCCGAGCGAAGAACCGCTCCTTGCCTGAGCGAGGAGGAGGTCCGCAGGCTAGCAGAGCTTGCAGTGCTCATAGAGAAGCACTACGGGAGGCCGATGGACATCGAGTGGGCCGTCGATAGAGACCTCAAGTTCCCTGAGAGCGTGTTCATAGTTCAAGCGAGACCCGAAACCGTGTGGAGCGCGAAGCAAGCGGAAGCCAAGCCAGCTGAGGCGAAGGCCGTTAGCCTCACCGAGGCGAAAGCCGTCGTTAAGGGTTTGGCAGCTAGCCCAGGCGTTGCTTACGGTCTAGCTAAAGTGTGCCTTACGCTGGAGGACGCAAAGACCCTGATGCAAAAGGGCGACATCCTCGTGACGAAGATGACGGACCCCGACTGGGTGCCCTACATGAGACTTGCATCGGCCATAGTGACCGATGAGGGAGGGACGACGGCTCACGCCGCCATCGTCAGCAGGGAGCTCGGAATCCCGTGCATAGTAGGGACAAGGGAAGCTACGAAGGTGATGCAGACCGGCAAGGACTACACGGTTGACGCTAGGACGGGTGTCGTCTACGAGGGGCTCGTGGAGGACTTAATAGGTAAGAAGGAGGAGAAACCAGCCGCTGTAGCCGCTCCGCTGGAGATCGTGGTCAAGCCCGTCACGGCCACAAAGATCTACATGAACTTGGGCGTACCCGAAAAGATCGTTGAGTACAAGAACCTACCGTTCGACGGCATCGGCCTAATGCGCATCGAGTTCATCATGGCTAGCTACGTCGGCGACCACCCGCTGTACCTGCTTGAGACTGGAAGGGGCGACGTGCTCGTGAACAAGCTTGCCGAAGGCATAGCGATTGTCGCGAGGGAGATCTACCCGAGACCAATTGTCGTAAGGTTCAGCGACTTCAAGACCAACGAGTATAGGCAGCTGAAGGGAGGGGAGAAGTACGAACCGCACGAGGACAACCCGATGCTCGGCTGGCGCGGTGTTAGCAGGTACATTAGCCCGCAGTACGAGAAGGCCTTCAGGCTGGAGGTCAGAGCTATCAAGAAGGTCAGGGACGAGATGGGCCTTGGCAACGTATGGGTCATGGCTCCCTTCGTCAGAACCCTGTGGGAGGCGGAGAAGTTCATCAAGCTTCTGGCCGATGAGGGACTCGAGAGCGGCAGGGACTTCAAGGTGTGGGCTATGGCCGAGGTTCCAAGCATAGTATTCCTAGCTGAGGAGTTCTCGAGGTACTTTGATGGCTTCAGCATCGGCAGTAACGACCTGACTCAGCTGACTCTGGGTACCGACAGGGACAGCGCCATACTGCCGAAGATCGACCCCAGGTACTTCGACGAGCGCGACCCTGCAGTTAAAACTGCCATAGCGATGCTTATCGAGAAAGCCCATAACTCGCCTTACGGATACAGGACTGTCAGTATATGCGGCCAAGCCCCCTCCGTGTACCCTGAGTTCACAGAGTTCCTCGTCAGGCAGGGCATCGACAGCGTCAGCGTAAACCCTGACGTGGTCGCTAGGACGCGCGAGCTCGTATCCGCAATTGAGAGGAGAATTCTCATAGAGAAAACCCTTGGTATAGACCACTACGACGAGGATCTAGGTTGGCCGATGCGTCGAGTGAGGAGAGGATTACCGAACGTCTGGGCTCGCCGGGTAGACGAAATATAGTTAAAAAATCTTCCTTAGTTTAGATTTTTTCCTTTATTTCCATCCTCTTTTGAGTCCGTACTATGTGAGTCGAGTTGATCTAGTGAGAGGGATCTCTTAGCTCAAGAATCGAGGGAAGGAGAGTCGAATAGCCGAATGCGCGTATGACCTTAAAGTTTATATAGGTTTTCCGCGCAGCCCCATGGGCTATGGGAGCGCGTGCGCGCAAGGTGAACATTCTGGAGCACGAACTTGTGCCGCAGCACATCCTCTTAAGCGAAGAAGAGGCGAAAAGGATCCTTAAAAGGATGGGGGTTTCGAAACTTCAGCTGCCATGGATGCTAGCTTCAGACCCTGTCTCAAAAGCTTTGGGAGCTAAACCGGGTGATGTTGTAATGATCTTGAGGAAGAGTCCGACAGCTGGCGTTTCGGTGGCTTTTAGGTATGTTGCGAGGGGGTGAGGGGGTGGAGGAAGCAGGTTGGAAGTATTCTGATTATGCTTGGACGCTAATTAGAGCCTACATTAAGGAACACGGCTTAGTAAGGCAACATCTAGATTCGTATAATAAGTTCATAGAGAAAACATTGCAAGAAATAGTTGATGAAATGAAAATTGTTGAATCTGGGATACCTGGGTTAATGGTTAAATTTGGTAAATTAACGGTGGAAAATCCTAGGGTAAAAGAGGCCGATGGATCGGAAAGCTCTATTTTGCCGATGGAAGCTAGGGTTCGCAACTTAACGTACGCGGCGCCATTGCTCCTCGAAATGACTCTGGTGGAGGAGGGGGAGGAAAAGGACCGCGCCAACGTGTACATAGGAGATCTGCCGATAATGGTGAAGTCTACAAAATGTCCTCTCTCTATGATGAGCGAGGAGGAGCAGGTGAAATCAGGTGAAGACCCAGAAGATCCAGGAGGATATTTCATCATCAATGGTTCAGAGCGAGTATTGATCGTTCAAGAAGATTTGGCTGTAAACAGGGTTCTGGTTGACTACGGTCCCAGCGGAGGCTCTGTTACGCATGTTGCTAAGGTGTTCTCCTCGACAGCATCTTACAGGATACCCGTAACCGTTGAACGAACCAGGGATGGTCAAATTTATGTCACATTCCCCTCAGTGCCCTCTCGCATTCCTTTGATGGTTATGATGAGGGCATTGGGGCTCGAAAGCGACCGAGAGATTGTGAACGCGATAACTGACGACCAGGAGATCCTCAACGAATTGTATCCAACACTGCTCGAGCAAAGTGGGATAGCTCCTTCTGTCGAGGAGGCGCTGGACTACATAGGCGCGCGTGTAGCTGTTGGCCAACCTAGAGACGTAAGGTTGGAAAGGGCTCAGCAAGTTCTCGACCAATACTTCCTCCCACACATCGGTCTTAAACCCGAGAATCGGATCGACAAGGCGTACTTTCTCGGTCAGATGGTAGAGAAACTTTTAGAGCTCGTTATCGGAAGGCGCAGCCCCGACGATAAGGATCATTTATCGAATAAAAGGTTCAAGCTAGCTGGCGACCTCATGGCAACAGTTTTCCGACAAGCTTTCAAGCAGTTTGTAAGGGACCTCGGTTACCAGCTAGAGAAGAACAGGAGTAAGAGTAGGGAAGTAAACCTCTTCACGTTAGCCAGGGCCGATGTGATCACCGACAAGCTCAGAAGCGCTTTAGCGACCGGCAATTGGCCTGGCGGTCGGACCGGAGTCAGCCAGATACTCGATCGGACTAACTACCTAGCCACAATTAGCCATCTGAGAAGAGTTGTCTCCCCGCTAAGCAGGACGCAACCGCACTTCGAGGCTAGGGAGCTTCACGCCACGCAATGGGGTATGCTGTGCCCTGTGGAAAGCCCTGAAGGCCAAAACTGTGGACTCGTAAAGAATTTAGCGTTGCTGGCGACCGTCTCGATAGGTGTAGATGACGAAGAGATAAGGGAACTGCTTATCGGTAAACTAGGTGTTATCCCGATTCGGGAGGCTCGGGAAAAGGGGTTAAAGGGAAGTAAAGTTTTTCTGAATATGAGGTTGATTGGAATTCATGAAAACAGCGATGAATTAGTAAATATTATTCGAGAGTTGAGAAGACAGGGTAAGATACCTCACGAAGTGAACGTGGCGCGATATAAGACAGAAAGCTTGGACGAAGTGTACGTCAACTGTGATGGCGGGAGGATAAGGCGTCCCCTCCTAGTCGTGGAAAAGGGTCAACTGAAGCTGAAACCTTCTCACATAGAAAAGCTCAAGAGCGGCGAGTGGACTTGGAGCGATCTAGTTAAACGAGGTATCGTTGAGTATCTGGACGCGGAAGAGGAGGAGAACGCCCTTATAGCGGAGGATGTGAACAGCATTACGGAGGAAACAACTCACTTGGAGATCTCGCCAGCAGCTATTCTAGGTGTCATCGCTTCTGTGATTCCGTACCCTGAGCGCAACCAGTCCCCACGTAACAGCTACGAAGCCGCGATGGCGAAGCAGGCGCTTGGATTCTCGACGGCGAACTTCCTGCACAGGATGGATCCGAGGATGCACTTGCTCCACTACCCACAGAGGCCCCTAGTCCGCACAAAAATCTTCGATCTAATAAATCTCGATGGTAGACCCTTCGGCCAAAACATGATAGTAGCAGTACTCACGGGAGGCGGCTATAACATTCAGGACGCCTTAGTCATAAACAAGGCGGCTATAGAGCGGGGCCTCGCTCGCTCCACCTTCTTCAGAACCTATGAGACGGTGGAAATGAAGTATCCAGGCGGACAGGAGGACCGCCTCGAGGTCCCCCCTGAGGATGTTATGGGCTACAGGTCTCGGGAAGCTTACGTCAAGCTAGATACCAGAGATGGGATAGCCTTCCCCGAATCGGAAGTTCGGGGCGGCGAGGTAATAATCGGTAAGACTAGTCCGCCACGCTTCATGAGCAGCTTCTTCGACTACAAGGCGAGCACGCGCAGGAGGGACACTTCCGTGAGCATAAGACCCAGCGAATCGGGGTACGTGGATCGTGTAGTGCTTACCGAAGACGCTGACGGCAATCGCTTAGTAAAAGTGAGGGTAAGAGACCCGCGAGTCCCGGAATTGGGGGATAAGTTCGCGTCGAGACATGGCCAGAAGGGTGTTATTGGCATGATACTCCCCGCTGAGGACATGCCATTCACTGAGGAGGGGATCGTCCCGGACGTTCTGATAAACCCGCACGCAATCCCCTCGAGGATGACAGTAGGGCAACTCCTCGAGTCTATCGCCGGTAAAGTGGCCTCTCTCTCAGGTATCTTCGTAGACGCGACTGCATTTGAAGGCACGCCTGAGGAACAGCTCAGGCAGACGCTCTTAAAGCTAGGTTTTAGGAGCGATGGGAAAGAGGTGCTTTACAGCGGCATAACCGGAGAGCGGCTGGAAGCGGAAGTATTCATAGGCGTTGTGTACTACCAGAAGCTACACCACATGGTGGCCGACAAAATCCACGCAAGGGCTAGGGGAAGAGTTCAGATCTTGACAAGGCAGCCCACTGAGGGGAGGGCTAGGGAAGGAGGTCTAAGGTTCGGTGAAATGGAAAAAGACTGCCTGGTTGGTCACGGGGCTTCAATACTGCTGCGAGAGAGGCTGTTCGAATCGTCGGACAGAACACTGATATTTGTCTGTAGTAATTGCGGTTTCATGGGATGGTACGATGCTAGGAGGAACGAGCTCGTGTGTCCAGTATGCAGGGAAAAGGGCGATTTGCATCCTGTTTACGTATCGTACGCCTTCAAGCTCCTACTCCAGGAGCTCATGAGCTTGGGCATCGCGCCCAGGCTTATTTTAAAGGAGAAGGTCGAGGTGATGTAGCATGGCTTACCAGTTTGAAGAAACGAAAACTATCGGTGGCATAAAGTTTGGCGTCTTATCTCCAGACTTAATCAGAGCTCTATCGGTCACGCAAATAGTGATTCCAGAAACTTACGATGAGGAGGGTATGCCTATTAGAGGAGGCCCCATGGACCGTAGGCTTGGAACGGTGGAACCAGGTGTACGCTGCGAAACATGTGGTAATTACGTAGCGCTCTGCCCAGGCCACTTTGGACACGTAGAATTAGCGAGACCCGTTGTGCATCCCTTGTTCGCGAAGCAAATTTACATGCTCCTTAGAGCCACATGCGGGGTCTGCGGTAGACTCCTTCTGCCCGAGGAGGAAATAGAAAAAGCCCGAAGGCGGGCGAAGCGTCTAGAAGCACGCTGGCCTCTCCTGAAGTACAAGTATGGTGAGAGCGTAGCTAAGAAAGCCGCTAAGGTCACGGTATGCCCGCACTGCCAAGCACAGCAGTACAAGATACGCTTTGAGAAGCCGTATACATTTTACGAGGAAAGGGAGAGCGGAGCGGTCATGCTAAGACCTACGGAAATACGTGACCGGTTGGAGCGCATACCCGATAAAGACTTTGAGGCTCTCGGGCTGGATCCCAAGAACGCCAGACCGGAATGGATGGTTCTAACCGTACTGCCTGTTCCACCAATTAGTGTAAGGCCCACAATAACTCTCGAGACAGGTATGCGGTCGGAGGACGATATCACGCACAAGCTTGTAGATCTCCTGCGCATTAACCAGAGACTTAAAGAGAGCATGGAGGAAGGTGCCCCTCAGCTCGTCATAGACGATCTTTGGAGCCTTCTGCAGTATCATGTCGCTACGATGTTCGATAACGAGCTACCGGGCATACCGCCGGCAAGGCATAGATCGGGGCGTCCCCTAAGGACAATCGCGCAGAGGCTTAGAGGAAAGGAGGGACGCTTCCGCGGTAGCCTAGCGGGCAAGCGAGTGGACTTTTCTGCAAGAACCGTCGTATCGCCGGACCCTAGGTTGAGCATTAACGAGGTGGGAGTTCCGATCGAAGTGGCGAAAGTTCTGGTTGTTCCGGAGAAAGTCACTCCATGGAACCTGGAGGAGATGAGAGAGCTTGTTAGAAGAGGCCCCTCCGAGTATCCAGGTGCGAACTATATAGTGAGGCCTGACGGGGCTAGGATAGATTTGCGTTTTGTGAAGGATCGCAACGCGGTGGCTGAAGCTTTGAAACCCGGCTATGTTGTTGAGAGGCACTTGAGGGATGGCGACATAGTGTTATTCAATAGGCAACCGTCGCTGCACAGGATGTCTATAATGGCTCACAAAGTAAAGGTTCTGCCGTACAGAACGTTCCGTCTGAACCTCCTTGTCTGCCCGCCGTATAACGCGGACTTCGACGGGGACGAAATGAACCTCCATGTGCCCCAGAATGAGGAAGCGAGAGCCGAAGCTACTACTCTAATGCTTGTTCAAGAGCAAATACTCTCACCTCGCTACGGTGCACCAATAATCGGCGGGTTGCACGACTACATTACCGGCGCTTACCTAATGACGAGAAAAGACGCGCTGCTGGACAAGAAGAGAATTTCGCTTTTGCTGATGGAAGCCGGATACGAAGGAGTGCTGCCAGAACCTGCGATCTTGAAGCCAGGTCCCTACTGGACTGGCAAGCAGTTAGTTAGCGCACTTCTACGCAAGGAGTTTAGCTTCGAGGGTAAAGCCTCCATTTGCCGCAAGTGTAGCACGTGCGTAAAGGAGCTGTGCCCGTACGACGCCTATGTTGTCGTTAGGAACGGCGAGCACCTAGCCGGAGCGCTAGACAAAAACTCCGTGGCGTCCCAGGTTCCCCATACGCTCCTTCACGAATACATCAGACGCTACGGTAACGATGCTGGTAGAGAGCTCCTCGACGGGCTTTATAAGGCGTTCATCACTTACTTGGACATCTTCGGCTTCACAATGGGTCTTGATAGCCTCGATATATCCCCTGCCGTTGAAAGAGAAGTAGATTCACTAATGAGAAATGCGGAAAAAGAAGTAGAACAACTCGTGAAGAGAGCAGAGAGGGGCGAGCTTGAGCCGCTTCCGGGTAGGACGGTGGAGGAAACCCTCGAGCAAAGGATCCTCGAAGTCCTCTCGAGAGCTCGAGACAGAGCTGGTGAAGCAGCAGGCCGAATCATCGGCATGGCTAAAGAGGCAGTGATCATGGCTAGGACTGGAGCGCGAGCTAACATGCTCAACATCACGCAAATGGTGGCTGTACTAGGTCAGCAGTCGCTTAGAGGAGAGCGCATAAAGAGGGGATTTAGCGGGAGGGTCCTACCCCACTTCAAGTGGGGCGATATAGGTCCTAGAGCGAGAGGCTTCGTGTACTCGTGTTTCAGGAAAGGGTTGAAGCCGACGGAGTTCTTCTTCCACGCGATGGCTGGTAGGGAAGGTCTGGTGGACACAGCCGTGAGAACTGCTCAGAGCGGTTACATGTACAGGAGGTTGGCAAACGCTCTTCAGGACTTCTACGTGGCGTACGACGGCAGCGTTAGAACGTCGGAAGGTTTTGTCGTGCAGTTTCGCTATGGCGAAGACGGTGTCGATCCGGCGAAGAGCGACCACGGCGAACCAGTTAACGTGGACGAGGTTATAAAGGAGATATTAGCCGAGAAAGGTGGTTGACGTGAACGCTGCGGAAAGGGTAACCGAAGAGGTCGCCCGGGCCTTGCTGGAGCCGTACGCCCATGTGCTGCCCAAGAAGCTGGCGGATGAGGTTGTCGGGAAGGTTATCGGCGCTGGGTTGTCTATAGAAGATGCGCGGAAAGCTGTGGATAGAGTCGTGCTAGAGTACATGCGAAGCTTGGTTGAGCCCGGAGAGGCTGTGGGAATGATTGCGGCTCAGTCGTTGGGCGAACCCAGCACTCAGATGACTTTGAGAACCTTCCACTTCGCCGGCGTTAGAGAGCTCAACGTAACCCTCGGTCTCCCTAGGCTTATCGAGATAGTAGATGCCAGGAAAACTGTGGCCACCCCGATAATGGAGGTTTACCTGGAGGGCGAGTACGCGCGTGATAGGGAGAAAGCGCTAGAAGTCGCTAGAGAGCTTGAGCTGACGACCGTAGAAAACGTATCTCGCGTCATCACGGTAGACTATGTCGATTACTCAATAGTCATAGAGCTTGATCCCGAGATGTTGGAGAACAGGGGTGTGGAGCCTAAAGATGTCGTAAAAGCCCTCAATAGAATAAAAGGGAAAAAAGGTAGCGTAGAGCTCGATGGTCTTACAGTAATTTTCAGAACGGGATTGGAAGACGCCGTAAAGCTGAAGAGAATGTATGATAGAGTGAGAACCCTTAGGGTTAGGGGGGTTAAAGGGATAAAGAGAGCTGTTGTCCGTTACGACGAGAAGCTAGGCGAGTATAAGATAATCACTGAAGGGTCTAACCTAGTGGCAGCCTTAAGCACCGAAGGAGTCGACCACAGGAGGACGATAAGCAACAACATATACGAAGTAGCTGAGGTTTTGGGGATCGAAGCAGCTAGGGCATTGATAATTAAGGAAATGAAAAATGTGCTGGACGAACAAGGATTAGACGTGGACCTAAGACACATAATGCTAGTAGCCGATGCGATGACCTTGAACGGAAGGATTAGGCAAGTAGGCAGACACGGTGTCGCGGGCGAGAAGCCGAGCGTGCTAGCCCGAGCGGCTTTCGAGGTCACTGTGAAGCATCTTGTAGACGCGGCTGTGAGAGGAGAGGTCGACGAGCTCAAAGGTGTTGTTGAAAACGTGATGGTGGGGTCAAGAATAGTCCCATTAGGTACAGGGATCGTTAAACTACTAATGCTAGTAACTACGGAGGATCAATCGGCTGGGGGTCAATAGAAAGTCAAATCTTTGAATTATAGAGGGTTAACGAACTGGTAGCTGACATTGTTTACGTTGTGTAGCTGTCGCGCGCTCTAGATGGCGTCTGCACACGCTCTGAGAACCCTTCTACTAGCACGCTAAGTTTAAAGCGCAGGAGTTACACAGCCCCCGTCATGCCCGACTCTGCACGGACACAGAGCTACGTTAGTGAATACGAGTTGAAGGTGATAGGATGGATCTGGTAAGAGAGATTCAAACGGCTGTTAAAACTGGAAAGGTGGTTATGGGATACAGAGAGTCCTTGAAAGCTGTTGTCAATGGTAAAGCTAAGCTGGTGCTCGTAGCTTCTAACGCCCCCAGCGACATAAAGAGGGATCTAGCAAAGCACTGTAAGCTTTCTGGGGCACCACTTCTAGAGTTTCCAGGGACTTCGTGGGATTTAGGTGCGGTTTGCAACAAGCCTTTCATGATATCCGTTTTGACGGTGCTAGACCCAGGGGAGAGCGCGATCCTCGATCTAGCTAAAGGTGAAGGATGATGGCTGGGATCAAATTAACCGAAACAGAAATGCAATATATTTCACTCTTTGAAGCTGTAACTCAAGTAGAGGCCCGCGATTGTGTTGTGGATGAAGAGAACAACAGGGTGATATTCCTAGTGAAGCGGGGGATGGCTGGGAAAGCCATCGGCAACAACGGAGCCAACGTAAAGGTACTTCGTAAACTCCTAGGAAAGGATATAGACATCGTTGAGGAGTCTAGTACGTTGGAAGGTTTAGTGCAAGCAGCGCTTTTTCCAGCGAGAGTAAAGTCTATCGAAATTAAAGAGTACGATAACAACGCGAAAGTTGCTGTAGTGGAAGTGCCAGCTGAACAGAAAGGCATAGCAATAGGGAAAGGCGGTCGAACGATCAAGAGAGCTAAGCTGCTCGCTAAAAGGTACTTTGGCGTAGATTTAGCGCTTAAATAGCACCCTATAATCTCAAAAAACGCGCGAAACCTTGCTTTGAGATGATAAAAGCAAAGGTTAAGATACGAACATCTCTCTCGCCGAGCGGATGAGCGCTAGAACCAGGAGCGTGTAAAACTTTTAAACAGGGCGTAGGCACCCTCTTCGAGCATGCCTGGATCAAAGTCTCCCAAAGGATTGTTTGCTGCCAGAAGACTGGTAGAAAAGCGGAAGAAGTTCAGGTGGAGCGACGCAGAGTACAAGAGGAGGATGCTAGGGTTACGGGAGAAATTCGATCCGCTCGAAGGTGCACCAATGGCAAGGGGCATAGTGCTCGAGAAGGTGGGTGTAGAGAGCAGGCAGCCCAACAGCGCTGTCCGCAAATGTGTGCGTGTGCAGCTAATTAAAAACGGAAAGGTGGTAACAGCCTTCCTTCCGGGCGACGGATCCCTTCTTTTTGTGAACGAACACGATGAAGTTGTTATCGAGAGGATCGGTGGGCCAGAGGGTAGAGCGTACGGGGATCTACCCGGAGTCCGCTTTAAGGTAATAAAAGTTAACGGTGTCCCGCTGAAAGAGCTACTCAGAGGTAGGAAGCAGAAGCCGACGCGCTAGAGAGCTGTAGACCGCTTTGGAGTATTTCGGTTGCGCGTTGTCGCGCGCACACGTTAATGTTTATCAATCACAAGGGTAGGAGGATTGGGATGGAAAGTTGTCTCGAAACCCAACTGTAACTGTGAAGAAAGTAGAAGTAAACGAGTGCCAGTTCAAGCTTGAGGGGGTTACTCCAGCCGCGGCGAACGCTCTGAGGCGCACGTTGTTGTCGGATGTGCCTACACTGGCGATAGACGAGGTTGTTGTCGTTGAAAACACTTCCGTTCTCTTCGACGAGATCCTAGCCCATCGCCTAGCGCTCATACCGCTTAAGGTGGACGAGGAAACGTATGAGTCCCTCCTCGACTGCTTCGAAGAAGGGAAGAGGGATGACTGCATCGCTTCATTCGCTCTAGAAGTGGAAGCCGATAAACCGGTTACTGTCTACTCGGGACACTTGAAGTTCACCGGTTTTACCGGAGAGCTAGGAGGGCTCGCGCGCGTTGAAATAAAACCGGTTTCCGATTTGGTACCAGTGGTCAAACTGGCAGCAGGTCAGAAGGTTGTGTTGGAGGCCTATGCGAAGATGGGAACCGGGAAGGAGCATGCGAAGTGGCAACCAGTCTCCGTTGCAGCTTACAAGTACTACCCGAAGGTGGTGATCCGCAATGAAAACTGTGATAACGAATGCAGGAAGTGCGCTGAAGCCTGCCCCAAAGGGATACTGGCGTGGAGCGAAGGAAAGCTTAAGGTTGTCGAGGGGAAGTTAGAGGATTGCACAATGTGCCGAGCCTGCGAGGAAGCTTGCCCAGATGTTGTGAAAATTTCCTGGGATAGCTCAAGTTTCATCTTCACTGTCGAAGGTCTCGGCATTCTATCAGTGAACAAAATAGTTGAAATTGCTTTGAGGAGAATCCTTAAGAGACTAGACAGATTTATGGAAGCTGTTGAAAAACGTCTCTCAACCGCTATCAGCGAGCCAGCCTTGCCAGGGTAAAGATTTATTTGGACATCTGCAGCCGACCCCCGTCATGAAGAGGACAGGCCCCACGAACGTTCATCTAAGGCGTTTGATACACTACCTCAGGAAGAAAGCTCGAGAAAACAAAGCTCCGATATGGCGGAGAGTAGCAGAGCTACTAGAGAGACCATCGAGAATTCGCCCTGAAGTCAACTTAAGCAAAGTAAACAGGTATACCGAGGAAGGCGACGCTGTAGTTGTTCCCGGCAAAGTTCTCGGGAGCGGCGTCCTGACCCACAAGGTAGTTGTCGCTGCCTACGCATTCACGAAAAAAGCTAAGGAGAAGATAGAAGCCGCTGGAGGCGAAGCACTGACTATACCACAGCTGGTAGAGCGGAACCCGAAGGGTAGCGGTGTGAAGATTCTTGGGGGTTGAGAGGCTTGTATTTCCGCGTGCTTCCTGCGACTTCAAGCGACGAAACGCTTATAGGTGAACGTACACTAGCGGGCGGGGCTGGGTTTACGATGCCTGAGAGGACGATCGTTGTAGACGCTACAGGGCTCGTAGCCGGTCGGTTAGCCAGCGTAGTGGCTAAGATGCTTTTAAGGGGGGAATCAGTTGTGATCGTGAACGCCGAGAAGGCCATTATAACGGGGAAGAGAAGGCGTGTTGTTGAATGGTATATGAAAAGAGTATCTGAGTGGAGGACGCACTACAACCCAGAGAAGAAAGGTCCAAAAATTCCAAGGCGCCCAGACCTGATTTTAAAAAGGATGGTGAGAAACATGCTGCCGTACAAGAAGCCTAAAGGAAGGATAGCGTTCAAGCGGCTTAAAGTGTTCATGGGCGTTCCCCCCGCGTACACTAGCGTTGAGAAACTCATTCCCGGGGAAGCCAGGCCGCAGAACGATAAGGTTGAATTCATCACCTTAGCCGAGCTTTCCGCTGCGTTAGGTGAGGTGTATGGTTAAAGTTGTTGTAGCGAGCGCGAGGAGGAAAACCGCGAGAGCAAGAGTCATCGTGAAGGAGGGTAAGGGTAGGGTCATCATTAACGGCACTCCGCTTGAAGTGCTCGAACCGGAGCTCGTCCGACTCAAGATATACGAGCCGGTTTACTTGGCGGGAGAGGACGTAGTGAGCAAATTGGACATTTATGCTGAAGCGCAGGGAGGGGGGATCATGGGTCAGGCATCGGCCATACGCACGGCTATCGCAAGGGCTTTGGCAGAGTGGACGGGCTCTGAAGCCTTGAAGGAGCTGTACCGAAGGTACGATCGGCACCTGCTAGTTGAAGACCCCAGGCAAGCAGAGCCCAAGAAGCCTGGAGGTAGGTCGGCCAGGGCTAAGCGCCAGAAGAGCTATAGGTAGCGGACTGTCTTTACTAAATGCGGTCTCTATTAACCGTTTGCGCGCTTCCTACCGGTTACAAACCAAGATGTTGAATAGTTTTCAGCTCGGCGCTTACGGCGCGTACACTTCGTATTTCAAGACCGTATCTATCAAATCAACGTGGGATAGAAGCATGCGTCGACAGCAGTACCTCTTCACTCCGAGGTCGTCGAGGACTTTCGCTGGGTCTTCTCCCTTTGCAACTCTTTCAGCGAACTTTGCCCATTTATCTCCAATTAAAGCGCCACAAGTAAAGCATCTAACCGGTATTATCACAGGGCTGCTTTTTAACGGATTTTAAAGCCTTTTCGCTCTAGCGCGCGCTAGGGGAGTTTCGCCACTTCATCCTCCAATCTTCTTAGCCTACCTTTTGCCCGAAGCAGAACGGCGTTAACTCGCTCTACGAGAAGGTCCAGGCGCTCTTTGCTGACAACATTGATCCCAGCTAATCGGAGCGGAGTTTCGATTCTATCAGAGACCGTTAATTCTACCATTACCCGGCGTCCGATCCATAGGATTCCACTGTGCTTGAGACCAGCTCTACGCGAGGCTAATAAGAGATGAAGCGCTGAACCCTGATCCCTGCAGGCCACATGAAGTATTGGTCCTTGCACGGAGAGCCACAGATCGTTGCACTCTTCAGCTGAAAGTAAAGCGAGCTCGAGCTCTCTAGTTTTGATAGGTCTGTGCCACTTAGCCAGGACTACCATACGGCGTTTCTCGCCAGGCAGCGAAGTCGCGGCCAACTGCACCCTGCCGCTGCAGCTGCTTGTGGTGTAGTAATCGCGTTTCGCGTTTAAGAGAACGAGCAGTGGGATCGCATCGGGGTCCACCGCGCCCTGCTCCAGAGCGCAATACAAGGTGTGCAAGACCCTTGATTTTTCGATATCGAAACTCTGGCTCATGAACTGTAAAACCTCGCAGCGAGCTTCCAAGCTTCGATACTTGTCTGCCGAGCGGAGGGGAGCCCTTCTCTCTTCTTTGACTCTGTTGCCAACTTTCGGTAAGTGTAACCGTTCAACCTGCCTAGCAGGTCCTCACCCTCCAGAATCCGTGTGTTGTAATTTCCACTGGCGAAAGCCTCGCTGCTAAGTACCAAGTGTAGGAGAGGAAGGTTCGTCGCAACGCCTTTTACGATCGTTTCCTCGATCGCTGACAAGGCACGCCTCCTAGCCTCGTCCCTCGTAGCCCCCCAGCACACGATTTTCATCAAAAGTGGATCGTAGTACATGGGCACCTCGGCTCCAGCGTAGTAGCCCGAGTCCACGCGCACCCAAGGACCTTCGGGTGGGCGATAAACCTCGAGCACTCCCGAGGAAGGAGCAAAGGCATTCAGGGGGTCCTCGGCATAGACGCGCGCTTCTATAGCATGACCACGAATCGCCACATCCTCCTGCTTGAAGCTTACACCGTAACCCGCCGCCACCAGTATTTGCTCTCGAACTATGTCGATACCGGTGATCATTTCGGTAACTGGATGCTCAACTTGGATGCGCGAGTTTACCTCGAGCAGGTAGAAGTTATCGGTGGAGGGGTCGTACAGGAACTCGAAAGTTCCAGCATTCACGTACTCGCACGCTTTAGCTGCTCTCAGCGCTTGCGACAGCAAGCGCTGCCTACGATCCTGATCCAAAGCTGGTGAAGGGGCCTCTTCCACTACTTTCTGAAAACGCCTTTGTACCGAGCATTCTCTCTCGAAGAGATGAAAGACCCCCCCACGGCCGTCGCCAATTATCTGAACCTCTATGTGGCGCGCATTGGGCAGATACTTTTCTAGGTAAACTTCCAACCTGCCGAAAGCCTTTCCGGCCAGTTCGCCTGCGTCTCGCATCGCCTTCACTAGCTCCTCTTCCCCCCAAGCGATGCGCATTCCAATACCCCCTCCCCCACCGGCAGGCTTCACTATGACCGGGTAGCCCAGTTCCTCAGCAACGCTCGGAGCGTCTAGGGCTTCGACAGCGGTAAACGTGCCTGGCACGACTTCGATCCCCGCGTTCTGGAAGAACCTCCTAGCTCCCAGCTTGTCTCCAACGAGCTTCTGTATACGGGCCGGAGGACCGATGAACGTTATACCCTCTTCCTCGAGCCGTTCGACGAAGTCGGCACGCTGAGAGAGGAAGCCGTAGCCTGGATGGACGGCCTCAGCTCCCGTCTCCTTCGCAGCTTCAACTATAGCCTCAACGTTGAGGTAGCTTTCCGCGGGCTCCGACCCCCCTATCCACACCGCTTCATCTGCTATGAGAGCGTGCAAAGACGATCTATCCGCATCCGAATATACAGCCACTGTTTTGATCCCTAGCGTTTTCACCGTCCGGATGACACGGACGGCGATTTCGCCTCTATTTGCCACGAGGATCGTGCTAAACGGTGGGTCGACGAGGTCCACGCTACAGGGACAGGTCGCGGACTTTTAAGGGACGTGCGACACTAGGCCTAAGACACGCGCTTCAATAGGAGTGTCTGCTTAAGAACTCCGGCCCTCTGGTAGGTGTTTTACATACTCGAGCACGTGGCGCACGATCTCCCGATATATCAGCGCGCGATTAGACAAGCTCACTTCAAGCAAGACTATGTCTCTTCGTGTGAGAATGCTTCTACCAAAGGGGCTTTCTCCAGCCCTCACGTGTATAGTTGCGATAACTGGTTTGCCGGAGTTGAGTGCTTCCGTGACTACCTCCTTAAACCTCTGCGATAGCAGCTCCATCGGTCCAATCTCGTCGATGACCACTACCTGGGAATTCTGCAGAGCTCGTTTCACGGCGGTCACGCCGACTCTTTCAAGTTCGTCCACAAGTACCACGTATTTACCTATTCTGGGAGTACCATTTCCTACGCGAGCCAGATACGTCTCCTCCGAGGTCTCTAGGTCGATGACGACGAAACCTGTGCGCACGCCCTCTTTTCGTTCCTCGCGGGAGATGAAACCACCGACGCGTAAACCGTGCTTTTTCAACTCCTCAACAGCTCGCGTTACGGCTGTTGTTTTCCCCACTCCTGGTCTGCCTGTAACAAGGACGTTTTTAGCCACCACACGCGAGCTTAGCGCTTGCCCTCTTTAACTTTCTCGAGCAGCCCCAAGTAGCTTCAGCGCCATCGCCAAAGCTTCATCGTCGCTACAGCGCTCGTATACCACGAAAACCGCTAACAGCTCTGCACCACTTTTCAGGTTGCTTACGAGCCTTCTACAAAGGTCAGCGGCAGCCTTATCGCTCATCACCGCCACTGTGCGCGCGTCGACGTAGCTACTACGCCGAACCACAATGGACTTCGCGTCTTCGAACGTCAAGAGGGAGCTCCCCCGCGCGCGAACTACATCTGCGACACCGCCGCTATCCAGGACGATCACCATGCGAGAAGTATCTCTAGAAGCCAGTTCTCTGAAGTTCGGCGCAAGCGTGCGCGCCGACTTATCGGCTCCAACAGCTATTATGCAGTCTCCGCGCGGGGTGAGGTGTTTTTCCGTAGTAATCTCGAATGTAGACTTATGCGTTGCCCTCACAAGAGCGTGCCCTCGTGCTTTGACAATGTCCCAGGCTAGCATTCCCTATAGCCGTAGCGCCCCTTGAGAGCTACAAAGACACAGTAGGTTACCGGCTCGCGCGCCAGCTCTCCTCTCTGTTTCTTCAGCTTTACGAGCAATTGCTGCCAGCGCGGACCTACAGGTATGACGAGCACACCCCCATCGTTCAGCTGCTCAACCAGAGGTTGGGGGACGCTTGGCGCGGCAGCGGTTACTAGGATCTTATCGAACCCGCTTCTTACGGGCGCTCCAGCGCTGCCGTCGGCCACGATGAGGTGAATTCTATCGTAGTAGCCGGCTCGTAGCAAGTTGTCTCTAGCGAAGTATGCCAGCCTCCTTATCATCTCAACGGTAAGTACGATTCCTTCTAGCGGTTCCCCCGTAGGGGACACGATCTCCGCGCAAAGTGCGGCATGATATCCGCTACCGGTTCCGATTTCAAGTACTCGATCGCCTTTCTTAATTTCAGCGGCTTCGCACATGATTGCGCACATATGGGGCGCGGAAATAGTCTGGCCCTCCAATATCGGCAGCGGGTAATCCTCGTAGGCTTCGTCCCTATGCTGAGGGAGGACAAACTCCTCGCGAGGAACTTGTAGCATAGCTCTCTCAACGTCTTTACTCACAATAACCCCTTGGAGTTTTAGAAGCTCCACCAGCCGGTGCCTTGCCCCTTCCACGCTCTCGACCGAACGCGGACGTCGTTGCCTAAAAACATTCGCGCCGCACGCTTGCGAAACTCTCGCGCGTAAGCGCTATAAAGGCCCCGGCAAGGGGGCGGTGATAATCTATGTCCAAGGTTTTCGATGTAGGGAGGGTCTGTGTTAAAATCGCCGGACGCGAAGCTGGGAGGAAGTGCGTGGTGGTCGACATAGTGGACGATAACTTCGTAGTTGTTACAGGACCGAAGCCGCTCACTGGTGTGAAGAGGAGACGTGTAAACGTGAAGCATCTTGAACCTCTACCCCATAAGATTGAGTTACAGAAGGGTGCTAGCGATGAGGAGGTACTTAGAGCATTGGAGCAGGCTGGTCTCGTAGACGAGATGCGGAAAACTCTCAAGCCTGTGTTTCAGGCATAGACTTCAGAGCCGTTTCGCGGAACTTCGGCCAAGACCGGCGAGCGTGTACGAAAAAGTTATCAGGGCTGCTGAGGATCGCGGAGCTGGTGTCTAGCGGGTTGCGCACCAGAGAGGTGCTTGTGAGAGACGAGGAACCCCCCTCAGATTACGGTAAGAAACCAGAGGAGCGTACAGCAGATGAGCTCGTAGAGTACGGCGTAATAAATTTGGATAAGCCTGCTGGACCTTCAAGCCACGAAGTTGTAGCGTGGATAAAGCGGCTAACGGGGTTGGAGAAAGTTGCTCATGCTGGAACGCTCGACCCAAAAGTCACAGGCGTCCTTCCGGTTCTGCTCAACCGCTCCGTGAAGGTCCTCCCTTACCTTTTGGCCGAAGACAAAGAGTACGTGGGAGTCATGCGGCTCCACGGAGACGTGCCGGAGGAGGAGGTGAGAAAGGTAGTTAGCCTCTTCAGAGGTCCCGTGTATCAAAGACCCCCGCTCCGCTCGGCTGTCAAGCGAGCTTTGAGGATTAGGCGAATTTACGATGTAAAAGTCCTAGAGGTGTCAGGAAGGGACGTGTTGTTCTGGATGTGGTGTGAGGCTGGCACTTACGTGCGAAAGTTTTGCCATGATGTTGGGATTCTTCTCGAGGTGGGAGCACACATGCAGGAGTTGAGGAGGGTCAGGAGTGGCAGCTTAAAGGAAGATTCCTCGGTAACCCTTCAGGATGTAGTCGATGCCTTCATTTTCTGGAGAGATGAGAAAGACGAGAGCCTGTTAAGGCGCGTCATTATACCAGTAGAACGGGCGGTGGAGCACCTACCTCGAGTTGTGGTGCGTGACAGCGCTGTTGATGCTATAGCTCACGGAGCCGCGCTGGCAGTTCCTGGAGTTTTGAGAGTTGACTCGGGCATAAAGGTTGGGGATACCGTTGCGATATTTACAAAGAAAGAAGAGCTCGTAGCGGTAGGGAAGGCGCTCATGAGGAGCGAACAAATGGTAAGCTTGAAAAAAGGGATCGCCGTAAAGCCTGAAGCGGTTCTCATGAAACCAGGTGTTTACCCTAGTTTATGGCGTACAACGCATAAAAACCAGACCTCTTAGCGAGACATCACACCTGTAAGTGAAGCGGATAGGAATTATGGGTAAAGCTACACATTGCGTAACTTTTATAGAGCGCCGTCCGGCAGATGCCAGAAGCCGGGGTGGCCGAGCGGACTAAGGCGGCGGACGCTCACGGAGGGCCGCAATGGAGATCCGCTGCCCCTCTGGGGCGCCCGGGTTCGAATCCCGGCCCCGGCGCCATTCCGCATGCTATCCTGTTTTTTGCAAGCTAGGCTGCCCGCAAGGCATCCGCTAACCTTATAGGTGTGGCTTTCCAACTCTCAGGCGAAGGGATCGAGAGTGGCTAAACCGTACATGGTTAAAGTTAAGAGCATAACAGACCTCGTGAACATAGCGGTAGCAGCACAGGTTCTACTAGTACACCGATTAAATACGGATTCGAAAAGCGTCTTTTACATACCATTTCCAGTGTACGACTCTTTGGCAATTTATTACTGCGAGACGGAGGAAACTTTCAAAGGAAAGTATTTTCTCTTCAACAGGTTCACAGGCGAAGTTCAGGTTAGCGAAAGCTACGTTAACGATAGCAAATTCATCGTAATACCTATAGTAGATGTAATAGAGCAAGAATTTTTACCCAAAGATTTTATGGAAAAGTATTACAGCAAGAAAAAATCCAAGAAAAAGAAGGAAGAGCGTTTAGAAGAAGCAAAAGTAAGCGTTAGTTAACGCGCGCTAGTTAAGGTGGTTACAAAAACGCGTCTAACCCCAGTCTGGCAATAGATACTCGAGTAACAGCTCGAACAGCCGGAAGGGCAACGTTGTACACTCTAGTTGCGCCAAGCTGGGCTTGTACCTTTATGCTATTATGGGCGTGACCGTGCAGCACTACATCAACCCGGTTTTTGATTATCAACCGTGTAAGCAATCTAGAGCCCATCTGGTTCCATATTTTCGGGTTTTCCCCCTCTAGCGTCGGCCCGATAGGGGCGTAGTGCGTAACAAAAACCACTTTCTCGGCGCTTTCAGAAGCGCTTTTCAGCAATTCGCCTAGCTTTTCCAGCCTTTTTGCATAATGGTCCCTGATCCCAGGGATGTTCCGCTCCTGCCAGCGCGTCGGCCTATCGAGCGCTCCTCTAGAGCCGATAAACGCCACATCATATCCGCTCACTTTCAGGATGACCATCTCGTCGTCGAGCCACATGACGCTTCTATCAATGTTTTTTAACTGCTCTTTCCGTTCATCATACTCTTCGTTGCCGAAAATAGCGATCACGGAACCGTTGTAGACTTCGCGTATAGTGTCGATCACCATTTTGAAGTGTCCAGTCTCTCCTTTATCCACGATATCGCCCGCCAGAACTAGTAGCTCAGCGTCTTTTAGCGAGTTGAGAGAGGTCTTGAGGTAACCCATGTAGCGGGGACCGTGTACATCGCTGAACGCGACTATCATACCGCTTGGCCGGCACTAAGGGGTAATTTAGAGTTTTAGCACACGCTAGCGTTTCGAAGCTGCACATCGACCACTATTACGCGCGCTAAGGTTCATAAGCTCCTGCGTAAACCCTGTCTCGTGGAGCGTTTAACTAAGACCGAGAGCATCATTGTAGCGGAGTATCTGTCGCGTAATCCTCCCCCACGCGCCAAGGATTTGGCCGCAGAACTCGGTGTTTCGATAAAGACTGTCTACAAGGCTCTCTACAAATACAGAAAGCTAAAAGGTTTGCAGAATGTAACGAGTGGTGCGGCTCACGAAAATGCAAGCGAGGCTGATGATCACGGGGGGAAGAGCTTGATCGAAGCGGTGTATGAGCTCAAGCTCTCTATTGATCGATTAAACGAACTTTTGAGTGTTCTTATAGAACTTTTATCAAAAAACGATCTCAACGTCGTTCGTGGTGTTAACTCGCTTGAAAATCTCCCCCAATTTGTCAAAGATAACCCTTGGCTCGAAATAGTAAGCAAGCTGGACGCTGGGGGCTAACTCCATTCTACCCTCTGGGCTCGCTTAGCCTCGGGTCTGAGCTCTATCTTCCGGTGGAGCGCTCTGAAGGCCTTACTAAATGGGTCGCTAAGGGACGGGGTTAGCGGGTCGATGGGGCTTAACGCTCTCGAAGCTTCAAGCAGCTTGGCTCTCGTCAGCACGGCGAAATACAGCAAGCCGATTATTGCCGAATTTTCTGAATCTGTAGCTACCTGCACGCCTATAAGCTCACCGTTCCTCGATGCTATAGCTTTCACTAGAGTGCCTTTATGTGCACCCCATCCTCTAATCCTGGTGACAGCCCACTCCAGTTGGTGCTCTTCAGCTTCTCTTTGCGTCAGACCCAGCGAGGCGTAAACCGTGTTACCGAGCCTAACAGCTAGGTATCTTCTAAGAGCTGGAGCGCGCGCGTCCGCCACCGAGGAGGCGAAGTTCAACGCCTGTAGCAGTACTTCCTCCTCGCTACCTACAGCGTGTACTAACCCCTCAGGTTCTGCAACTTCGGTCGCTAGCCCGATCGCGTAAATGTCGTGCGAGCACCCAACGACCCTACAGGTCCAGTTCACTCTGACTTTAGTCCCCCCCAATCCCAGCGACGACATGTGTGGCGGGTTCCCGAACCCGTAGTTAACGACCACAGAATCCCGCTCGGGGCGCGGGATCTCTGCCACGATCTTAACGTCTCTCTTTCTCAAATCGCTGGCGATCATGGAGGCGAAGTCATCGTCGAAACCCTCTGCGTTCCAAACGAGCTGAACCTCCATTCCAGCCCGTAACATCGCATCGACCACAGGAAGCGCGGTGAGTCCGCCTACTACCACCACTTTCCGCACTCTCTCTAAACTCTCGCGTAGTAGTTCGGCATCCTTAGGTGTGATGAGATCTATCACGCCGTTTCTGCGCAACTCCGGCCACAACGAAAGGAGAACCCGGGGATTATCGTAAATGTTTCCATCGACCTCTACTTTCCCGTTCTTTGCCAGCTGAACCAACCGTGCGGGAACCACCTTAACTAAGTCAACGATCGATATTATGTTCTTGCTGACGGCGACCGGGCTTTTCACCAGACCGACCGCCCAGTAGGGTAAGAGTGTTCGGGAGAATCCGAGCTTGGAGCTTTCGGCGGCTAGTACAACTTCTTCTCTGCGTACCAATTTCCGGAACTCGTGAGCTGCGAGGCATGCACCTACATCGCTTCCGATGACTATTAGCGCCACAGTGCTCCCGCCACAAATCGAATATAAAGCAGCTCGTTGTACTAGCTATCAGCTATGACGAAGATTTCAGGCGTTCAGGTGGGCATCGTCGGCAAGCCGAACACGGGCAAGAGCACCTTCTTCGCAGCGGCGACGTTGCAGGACGTCAAGATCGCTCCATATCCCTTTACAACGATCGAACCCAACGTGGGGATCGGTTACGTCAGGTTCGAGTGTGTGTGCAAGGAGTTCGGGGTGAAGGACAATCCCGTGAACTCTATTTGCATTGACGGGTGGAGGTTTGCACCGGTTGAGCTCATCGATGTAGCTGGTCTAGTGCCAGACGCGTGGCAGGGGAGAGGGTTGGGCAACAGGTTCCTAGACCACCTTAGAAGGGCGGACGCGCTCGTTCACGTGGTTGACGCCTCAGGCGCCACCGATAGTGAAGGGAGACCTGTGGAGCCGGGATCGCACGATCCGCTAGATGATGTAGTTTTCCTAGAAAGGGAGCTGGACATGTGGATCTACGGGATGCTCGAGAGGGATTGGAAGCGCTTCGCGATGACTGTGGAAGCCACGGGCTCGAAGATCGATGAAGAGCTATACAAAAGGCTCAGCGGGCTCGAGGTACCCCGCAGTGCCGTGCAGGAGGCCATAGAGGCTGCCGGGCTCCACGGGAAGCGGCCGACATCGTGGACTGGCGATGACCTTATGCGCTTCGTTAGAGAGCTCAGGTTTAGGTCTAAACCTATGGTGATAGCTGCCAACAAAGCTGACTTGCCGACCGCTAAAGCCAACATCGAGAGGTTGCAGGCGGCTCTGAAGGGACGCTACATAGTGCTCCCCACGTCAGCGGAGGCGGAATTAGCTTTGAGGAAAGCGGTTACCGCAGGTGTGGTGAAATACCTTCCAGGGGACCGGGATTTCGAGGTTGTAGGCAAGCTCACGGAGAAGCAGCTAGCCGCGCTTGAGTACATCAGGAATAGGATGCTGAAAGTTTACGGTGGTACTGGGGTTCAAGAAGTGATAAACACAGTAGTCTTTGGGCTTCTGGGGTATGTAGCGGTCTTTCCAGTAGCAGACGAACAAAGCCTATCAGACAGCGAAGGTAGGGTGCTACCAGAAGTATACTTGATGAAGAAGGGGGCTACAGTGAGGGATTTGGCTTACGCAGTGCATAGCGAGCTCGGTGAAAAGTTCATAGCGGGCGTTGACGTTAGGAATCGCAGGCGCGTCGGAGCTGAAACCCCTTTATCGCATCGTATGGTGGTAAAAATTGTAGCAGGCCGCTGAGCGCCACCAGGGAGCGCGAGAAGAGATTAGCGGTCCGTGTAAGAAGCAGCTATCTCCTTCGCACACCTACTATCACATACCATCTGTACGTACTACGCGCGCATGTTTAAAAACTTGGCCACATGAGGCTCTCCGGCTGCATAAGGGTGCTGTAACGTGGCTCTAGTGGATCTCAGGCACGTTCGCTTTAGATACACCGGCAGCGATAGCTACGCGCTTAACGATGTCTCCCTCTCAGCCGAGCGGGGAGAGTTTATACTGCTCGTCGGGCCCTCGGGCTGTGGCAAGAGCACGCTGCTCCGCGTGCTAAACGGTTTAGTACCCCATTTTTACGAGGGAGAGTTTGAAGGTGAGGCCAAGGTTGCCGGTTTAGACGTAAGAAGCACTCCAACGCACGTTTTGGCAAGGCACGTCGGCATGGTTTTCCAGGATCCTGAAAACCAGCTCTTCCTCTCAAGCGTCGAAAGAGAGATAGCATTCGGTTTGGAGAACCTGGGGCTGCCCCGGTCAGAAGTGAAGAGGAGGGTTAGGGAAGTGTTAAGGGAGTTCAACCTCGAGAGCATCAAGGAAAAAGCGCCTTACGAGCTGAGCGGTGGACAGCAGCAAAAGGTAGCTATAGCCTCTGTGATGGCACTAGAGCCTGAGATATTAGCTTTAGATGAGCCAACGGCCAACCTAGATCCCCTCAGCGCTCTGGAAGTCCTTACGCTTGTGAACCGATTGGTGAAGGAGAAAGGCGTACTAGCGTTTGTTGTCGAGCACAGATTAGAGATCGCGCTGAGGTTTGCTACCCGTATGATCGTGATGCTTAAAGGGTGCGTTGCAGCGGACGGAGGCCCCCGGGAAGTCCTTCTCAAAGCGGGCAAAGTTGTGGGGTATCCCCCGGTTATGCTGGCTCACGTCCTGCTGAAGCGGAAAGGGCTCGTAGGCGACGGCGTCCCGTTAACTTGCGAAGAGCTCGCAGAGGAGGTGATCGCGAAATGGGCGATGCGATACTCGTAGAGGATGTTCATTTCTCCTACGAGGGTGTTCCTGCGCTGAGAGGAGTTTCGTTGACCATTAGAACGGGAGAGGTTCTAGCCATTATGGGCGAGAACGGAGCTGGTAAAACCACTCTCGTGAAGCACTTTGTAGGTTTGCTGAAGCCGGAGCGCGGAAGGGTTCTGGTCTTCGGTACTGACACGCGAGACGCTAGTGTGGCACAGCTAGCCAGGCGCGTAGGGTTGGTTTTTCAAAACCCTGACCACCAGCTTTTTGCGGAAAGCGTCGAAGGCGAGGTACTGTTCACTTTGAAGAACATGGGTTACCCCCCTGACAAAGCCCGAGCAATCTGCGATTCTATTCTAAAGCTATTTGAATTGGATCGCTACAGAGATAGGTCCCCGTACAGCTTGAGCATCGGCGAGAGGAAGAGGCTCGCAATAGCTGCTGTCGTTAGCTACAACCCCGACGTTTTAGTTTTAGATGAACCGACAGCTGGTCAGGATTTCTTCAACAAATCGAAGATATCGAAATTGATATTCAAACTAAGGATGCAGGGCAAGGGCGTGGTTATAGTAACACACGACGTTGAGTTCGCCGCCCAAGTTGCCGATAGGGTAGTTCTGATGGCTGAGGGGCGCGTGATACGTGAAGGGGGGGCTCAGGACGTGTTGACGGACGCGGAAGCTCTGAGACGTGCTCGGCTTGTACTACCCCAAATACCCGCTACAGCGGCAATATTGCAAGCCGAAGGCCTGAGTCTGCCCAGCAAGCCACTCCTACCGGGAACTCTATACTTGGAACTCTTAGAGCATCTTAACCATAGGTGGTCTGAACATGAGTAAGGTCTTGGATATCTTCAGGTTCAGGCGCAAGAGGACCTTGTTGCACGAGCTGGATCCGCGAGCTAAGTTTGCGATGTTGGTGGCGTTGAGCACTGCCTCGCTGGCATTAAGCGACGGGGTTAGTTTAGCGGTACTGCTTGTTGTTGAAGTGGTGCTCTTAGCTGTTGCAAAGGCTTTGCGTGAATGGGCGCGCTCGCTGACAGGGCTCTCGACATTGCTGATTCTTATTTTCGTGCTCAACTACTTGACACTCCCAGCCGATAGGCTTTTCACCGCCACAGCTATGACTCTCCGTTTTCTCTGCTTGACCACAGCGTTCTCAATCTTTTTCCTCACAACTACAGCGGACGAGCTGGCGGCAGCGTTAGAGGCATCGGGCGTGCCCAGGGAGTACAGCATGATGTTCACAATGTCCTTGCGCTTCGTCCCCTCCCTAGCGCGCGATATGCAGACAGTCGTCGACGCGTTAAGGAGTAGGGGCCTCGAACTTGAAAAGGGTGGCTTGAGGGAGAGGCTGAGGAACTATACGTACCTTCTAGTACCCCTGATAGTCTTCGAACTTAAAAGGAGTCTAATGGTTGCCGAAGCTCTCGAGGCGCGCGGGTTCGGGGCGGTTAAAAAGGTAGAGCCATATATCGAGCTCACCTTCAAAGCAAAGGACTATGTAGCTGTCATCGCAAGCGCTCTTGCATTGCTTGCTGTTGCTTGGGTTCTTTTGAGCGGAACATACAGCGCGTTCATCGCATGGCTTCGAGGGATTTTTCCCAGAATATAGCGCGAGCAAGGTACACTTAAATCTGGGATATGAGTTGATGGAATTGTGAGCGCACGAGTGCTGATTTGCGATCCAATGCCCGAGCGGTTTGTGAAGTACCTGGTGGAGAAGGGTATAGAGGTAGATTTCGCGAAGAGTCCGCCCCCGGAGGTTCTTAAGGAGCTCGTGGCTGGTTATGACGCGATAGTTGTTAGGAGCGCAACAAAGGTCACCGCCGAGGTAGTAAATGCGTCCGGCAGGCTTCGAGTTATTGCTCGAGCTGGAGCAGGCCTCGATAACATAGACGTTGAGGCTGCTACGAAGAAGGGCATCAAAGTTGTGAATGTACCAGAGGCTGTAGCTAACGCGGTCGCCGAACTCACGCTGACGTTGATTTTCGCCCTGCTAAGATCGGTACCACAGGCTGTCGAAAGCTTGCGAGCGGGCCGCTGGGAGAAACAGTTATTCGTCGGCCGGGAGCTGGCGGGAATGAGCGTGGGCGTCCTAGGGCTAGGCACCATAGGAGGGCTCGTCGCAGAGAAGCTGGTAGGTCTAGGCGCTCACGTGATCGCTTACCGGCGTAATCGACAGCTTCTTGAGCGGGAAGCAGCTAGGATAGGTGTTGAAGCGGCTAGTAGCCTTCAGGATCTGCTCAGCAAGAGTGAAGTAGTGACGCTCCACGTGCCTTATACAGAAGAGACTCACCATTTGATAAATTCAATGAACATTCGATTGCTGCCCAAGGGGTCGTACCTAGTTAATACGGCGAGGGCGTGGGTTGTGGAAGGCAAGGCCCTTCTCGATGCCTTAAACAACGGGGTTCTTGAGGGGGCAGCTGTCGATGTACACTACCACGAGCCCCCCCGCGAGGATTGGGAATGGGAGCTTGTGCGACACCCGCGCGTTATAGCGACTCCGCACATAGGAGCGCAGACGAGGGAGGCCGGGGAACGCGTCAGCAGGCTCCTAGCGGAGAAGCTAGTAGCCAGCTTGCTAAGCAAATAGCGCACGAAAAGCTTTAAGTGAGGACTTGAAAAGGCGCGCGTATGGGTTACTACAAGTACGTCGCAGAGCTATGGAAAAGGCCAGGCAAAGGTCCCTTAGCGGAGCTCTACAAGAAACGATTGGTGGAATGGAGGAAGCAGCCAGCGATCGTCAGGGTGGATAAACCCACGCGCATAAACAGGGCTAGAGCGCTGGGTTATAAAGCGAAGCCCGGTTTCGTGGTCGCAAGAGTTCGCGTAAGGAAGGGTGGTTTGAATAGACCTAGACCTAGTTCGGGTAGAAGACCCAAAAGGATGGGCGTGTACGGCTACGCGCCGCACAAGAGCACCCAGTTGATAGCTGAGGAGCGCGTGGCTAGGAAATACCCTAATCTAGTTGTGCTTGGATCCTATTGGGCAGGTGAGGACGGAATGTACGAATGGTATGAAGTTGTGATGGTTGATCCCCACCATCCTAGCGTAAGGAACGATCCTGAAAGGAACTGGGTTTGCGGCATTACGAAGAGATTAAGCTACTCCGGCAAAGTTGAAAAGGTAGTAGAGAAGCTTAAAGAAGAGGAAGCTAGTGAGAAGGGTGCTTAATGGCTCGAATCGTGTTAAGTACCGAGATAAGCGCCTTTTGTCACGCGACAGAAGACCTTGATAAGGTTAAGGCTGCGTTGGGCAACATACTCCCCGAGAGTGCTCGAGCTGAGCTCGAAAGTTCTATGAGCATTGCGATGCTGGAAGGTCACTACGGGAATCCAATTTTCGTTTTAAGATTGAAGATCGAGAAACCGGAGCTCGCCGAAGCTTTACTAAAGCAGCTGCTTGCATCACTCCCGGAGGGAGACTTAGCGATGTTGGATAGAACTCTGAAGCAGCGGCTCGATTCTTCGGGCAACCTGTACCTGCGGTTGGACAAACAGCAAGCGTTCTTGGGTGACTTCAGGGTATATGACGGGGATGATGTGATCAAAGTGAAGGTGAAGTTAAGCCCTCAGGCTCGGCAGATTGTTTTAAACAAAAGCCTTAAGGAGCTGCTGTAGAGTGCCATGCGCCGCTTCTTCGACCTTCTAATCCCTATAGAGGTGCTATCCCCTCAAACTTTGCAAACTATCCGAGAGCTGAATTTCTCCGGTGTAGGGGCATCGCTAGGTGTGAGGCCCCTCTCGACCAACCTGACCGGCTCGTTAGAGAACCTAAAGAAAGCGAAGAGCGCTGGAGAGGCAGAGGGTCTAGACGTTGTTTCGAGGATAATGATCGACGAAGTCCTGAGCGAGGGTGCTCTGAGGGCGTTGCTCCGGAAGTTTAGAAAGAGGGTTGAGGTTTTCTCCGTGCATGCGCTAGATAGAAGGTTGACTGCACTTGCTTGCAGAGACTCAAGGGTAGATGTGATCACCTTACTACCGGGCTCTCGCCTGTTCAAAGGAGACCTCGTGTACATCTACGAGTACAGTAAAGGGGTGGAGCTACTCATGGCTCCGGTTCAGGTAGGCAGTCCGCTGTCTAGAGCTAAGGCTTTGGCATACTACTCAAGAACTGTTGAACTATTGCAAAGGAAAGGATTGGCAGCGTCTCTCATTTTCTCCTCTGGGGCTGCGAGCTCTAAAGCGCTCCGCGATCCCCGATCGATGGCTTCGCTACTGAGCTTAATGGGTTTGACGTACGATGCCGCGTTAGACGCTGTTTCCGTCAACGTTGAGCGCTTGGTGGCCGAGTGCCGAGATAGGTTATCTGGAGTGGTGCCGGTCAGGGGTGTTAGGATAGTGGAAAGGGGTGGTGATGGTGGTCGTTGAGCGACCCACTTATAGGTATGTTATCGTACGTTTTCTCGATGTAGACGCGAGCATCCTTGAGGATAAGCTAGTTGCCGCTTTGATGGAATTCGGTGGTATAAAAGGGCTCTCGGAAGTAGAGCCCAGCGTGGTTCATGTAGACCCAAAGAAAGGGATTGCGGTGATTAGAGTAAAGCGTGAAGGTCTGCACCTATTCAGAGCGGCTCTGGCGGCGTACGAGGTACCTTTAGTCAGGGTGATCAAGATAGCCGGTACGCTGCGTAAAGCCCAGGCGATAAGCTCTTCTTTTCCCTTTTAGCGTCACGCTAGTGAGGTTTGTTCGCGTGCGTTAGTGAAGGCTTATAAAACTGGGGATGTCAATGCTCACCGGTGAAAATGAATGTTCACGCCTCCGGGTGTGGGTTACGATAGAGCTGTAGCGCTGTTCTCGCCGGACGGCAGGCTATTCCAGGTAGAGTACGCCCACGAAGCTGTCAAAAAGGGTTCCATAACAGTTGGGGTCAAAGCACGTGACGGTATAGTTCTGGCTGCAGAGAAGCGCTGGCCATCAACGCTCGCGGAGAGCGCCGAGAAAATAAAAAAGATTGACGACCATGTGGGCTTAGCTTTCTCGGGACTATTCGGTGACGCCCGAGTTTTAATCGATGACGCTAGAGTGTACGCACAAGTTTACAGGTTAACGTACGGGGAACGAATACCGGTGGAGCTACTGGCTAAGAGAATCTGCGACATCAAGCAAGTGTATACGCAGCACGGTGGTGTTAGGCCTTTTGGCGTGGCTTTTCTAATCGGTGGGGTTGACCGCCGCGGTTCCCATCTCATAATGACCGACCCTGGCGGTAGCTACATGGGCTATAAAGCCACAGCTATCGGAGCCAACTCGCAGACCGCTATCGAAATACTCGAGAAAAGCTACGGGGAAAACCTTACGTTAGAAGATGCAATACTGCTATCGCTAAAAGTTCTAGATAAGACGATAGAGGGAGGACTGGCTCCAGCAAAGGTCGAGATGGGCATCATCACAGTTAAGGAGCAGGAGTTTAGGCTCTTGACGCAGGCTGAGATAGCCATTTACACGAGCAAGCTGCGCTGAAAGGTTTTTAGACTGGGGATTCATGGGAAAAAGGGATGAGGAGGGTTTCGCGCAGCGATCCAATGAGCGGAGGCCCTTGAGCATCCGACCGGCTGTGAATTACGGCACAGGTAAGCGGGCTTTCAGGATCTTATCGAGAGTGGGAGCAAACATTTTCTGGTGCGATCGCTGCAACGTACCGCTTCTGACTAGAGTATGCGGGCTTTGCGGTGGTGAGGGTCGACAGGTTAAGGTCACTCCACCGGCAGACGTTAGGCCGGCGCTTGGGCTTGAGTACGTCCGGCTCTGGAAGCTCATGGAGAGCGAACTGGAAGCGCCATGCCCCTATCCGCGGCGTAGGATCGTGCTGCTCAACAAAATCCCCTACGTAGATTCAGCCGATGAAATTTTAGTTGATGGTTACGTTATAGGTCACCGCTATTACGATCTGTTGCGCGGCTCGTGGAGGTTTAAGCCCATGTATTACGGCGTCACAGCGATTCTGAAAAGTAAGGTCGGGTACTATGCAATCACGGATATGGAGGTTTTGAAGAGGGGCTTTGAGTTGCATGCTGAGGATCTACTGGAAGCTAATCTACCGCGTAGGGGATCCGAGAGGTTCGTGGCTATAGGTACAATGAGCGGTTACGAGGGTGTAGGGGTTTTCACGAAAAAGAAAAGAATTCGAGTACTGAAAAGTTGGAAGGCTAAGAGCTTCGAGTGGAACTCAGCCAACCCTACATGGCTAGACGCCGTTATGGCCAACGAGGCGAGGCTTTCAACTCTGGAGCTTGAGGCTGTGGATTTTCTAAGAGATGTTGCGAAGAAATATGGTCGTCAGCCTGTGGTATCTTTCAGTGGGGGGAAAGATAGCTTAGTCGCGTTGAGGCTTGCGCAGAAGGCACTCGGGAACGTACCTCTCTTATTCAACGACACAGGTTTGGAACTTCCCGAAACTGTCGAGTACGTTAAGCGCACGGCTCGCGACATCGGCGCGGAGCTAATTGTTGCATCCGCAGGTGATGCCTTCTGGAAAGGTCTGGAAGTTATGGGTCCACCAGCTCGAGACTACAGGTGGTGCTGCAAGGTGGCTAAACTTGTGCCGACCGCTAGGGCTGTGAGAGAGCGCTTTTCGAAAGGGGCACTGAGTATAGTCGGTCAGCGCAGGGCAGAGTCGGCTAGCAGGGCGAGAGGCTTGCGTGTGTACAGGAACAAGTGGCTCCCCGATGTTATCGTGGTAGCGCCAATACACTCTTGGTCAGCGCTCGAGGTGTGGCTCTACGCTTTCAAAGAGCGCCTGCCGGTCAATAAGCTATACTTCAAAGGGTTCGACCGTCTCGGCTGCTGGCTGTGCCCTGCTATCGAGATGGGGGAAGCCGAGGTAGTAAAAGAGCAGTACCCCGAGCTCTGGTCTAAATGGGAGGATTTCCTAAGGGCATTCTCCGAAAGGAGAGGTCTCGGCGTGGAATGGATCAAGCTGGGGCTGTGGCGGTGGCTGGTAGCTCCGGGTGACATGAAAAGGTTAGCGCCTGCAATAACTGATCCTGTTAGAAGTACCGTCGAGCGTGGTCCGCGCGTAGCCGTAAAGGCTGAAGGCGACAAAATTTCCGTAGAAATAAGCGGTTTTGGCGCGGATCTGGACCCAGTCTCTCTAGCAGGCGCTTTATCGTCCGTAGGTACTGTGGGATTAAACGGCAAGACCCTTACGCTTGACGGTAAGCCTGTATCGATCAGCAAGGTCGGCGGCTCTGTGGAAGTCACAGCGGAAGTGGCTGCGCGTGCCGACAGCGTCGCCAAGGCAATAGTTAGGGCCGCCTTCTGCGTGGGTTGCGGCTCGTGCGAGCTATGGTGTCCTAGAGGCAGCGTGAAGGTTGTAAACGGCAGATTTTCCGTAGAAACTACCCTTTGCATTCACTGCGGAGTGTGCAACTCATTATGCCCTGTGGCTGAGTACGCGATGCGGGCAAACGCTATCGCGAAAACCCTGGGAGCCTACCCCAACATTAGGCAGGCTCAAGCGGAGTGAGACAGACCTGGCAGCGCCCATGGAGCTTCTTGTAGCAGATAGGACAGTAGAGGATGTCGCACCTGGGGCATCGGTACATTTCGTCCCCTCGGTAAAGCCTCTTTCCGCACCTTACACACCTACCTACCATCAACATTTTCGGAACGTGCACCATACTTGAACTCGAAGCCGCGTCCCAGGGTCTTTTATGAATATTTCGGTGCGCCTCTGCAGCGCGCGCTCTTCACTTGTCGATTATTCGATCCAGCGGGATAGTGTGTTTTCGGGGAAGGTGACTGCTTAGACTAGACTCGGCGCTAAGCTACGCTGTGTTTATATAGTTGATCTAGACAGCGTGAAGCATGCCCAAGAAGCGGAAGAGCCGCGGCAGGCATAAAGGCGATAAAGGAAAAGAGGCAATGGTTCAATGCGACGAGTGTGGAGCATTGATTCCTCGATCCAAAGCTGTTAAGGTGACAAGAAGGTACGCTCCAATAGACCCACAGCTTGCAAGTGAGCTCCGAAGCAAAGGAGCCATAATCCCAACATATGAGGTCACCAAGTACTTGTGTATACGCTGTGCGGTCTATAGGGGGATCGTGAAGATACGCCCAGAGGATGAAAGGAAAAAGAGAGTCCCCCTAGGAGCGTAGCCTAGCGTTAGCAGAGGAATCGTTCCCCGCGAACTACAGCGATGTCGGTGAAACGGTTTGAAGGAGGAACTTTCTCCTTCCCCGGTCATACTAACCTCTTTCTCAAGTCATCAGAATGAAATCGGTAGCTGGTAGCCTACAAAGACCCTCAAGGATATTCGTTGTAAAGGCCTCATCGGCTTTTGTGAATCCGAATTTAAAAGTTGAAGCACTTGCATCATACGGGCGTCTCGACGTGGTGGCCCGCGCTGTGGTTGCAGCGTTTTCGATGAGGCAGGGATTAAGGCGCGAGACTCTATTCTATGCAGCACTTGAGGGCGCGTCTAAACCTGTTGTTCTAGAGCTTAGAGGGTGGGAGATGCTACCACGACCAATTCTCAGCGAGACAGAAGTAGGTGCAATTCTACGGTCTCTGATGCAAGGTCGTGAAGTTCCCGGAGCTAGGATATACGAAGCTTGTTTCCGGGAAATTGTAGTTTCCTTGGTTTCATTGCTAGGCGCCTCTAGCGTGTTTTACTTGCACGAGCAAGGCGTGGATATTTCAAACGTGGTGTTGAAAGAACCCGTCGCCTTCATCCTCGGAGACCACAAGGGTATCGAACATGCTACTGAGCAGTGGTTGAAAAGTATTGGTATCAGTTGGCTAAGCTTGGGGCGTACACCCTACTTCACGGAACACTGCATAACGTTCGTCCACGCAGTGCTTGATGGTTTACCTTTAGAATAAGTTTGTTCATTCGAGTTTTGGACGTATTTCAATCTCGAAGCCCAAGCGGCGCGCTAGCCGTTCCAGCTTCCGCCGTGGTTTGCCGACAATGTAGTTGTAGTATTCCTCATTCACCAGCACCACAGCCTTGCTTTCTTCGGTCACTATCACCTCTACCTCGCTGTCTGGAAGGTACTTTCGCAGTAGCGTTTCTAGCCGCGCTTTTACCCGCTCCTCTCCCGAGATTGCAGACTTCTTAATAGGTACAACGAACGTCCTATCGCCGAACACGTAAAGTTCATACTCCGGTTCACTAGTTAAGAAGTCCTTGACAACGACTACGGGACGCGCCAGTTCGGCTTCGCGCAGTCCATGTGGTACCTTGACCACGGTTTCGACTTCGTATACTTTCTTGACTTCGCCGTTTTCGATGAATATGACCGTGTCGATGATAGACGGTATCATGCCTAGCTCAACTCTACCGATGAACCTCTGGACGGCGTCGATCGGGCTTGTTGCGTGAACTACACCTACCATGCCGACCCCTGCTAGCCTCATATCGGCGTACAACTCGAAGTCTTTTGTGTCTCGCATTTCATCGAAGAACGTGTAATCTGGCCTTGAGAGGAGCAGTACATCGTGGAGCTCTTCAGAGGTGGCGTAAGTCTTTGAGTACTGCGTAACATCTACCGGCAACTGCATATCCCTTGGAGATTCGATCGTCTTAACGACTTTACCTTTCCTGTGGTAGTATTCAGCCAAAGCTTGGGCGAAAGTTGTTTTGCCCATACCGGGAGCGCCGGCGATCAGTATACCCTCAGCCTGCTTCTCAAGACGGTGAAGAAGCTTTGACGGTAAGTTGTAGTCCTCCAGTCGAAGTTTAACTATTGGTCGTACGGCTGTAATCTCCAGGCCGTCGGAGAGCGGGGGCCTCGTGATAACTACCCTGAAGTTTTCCACCTGGACTATCGTAGAGCCTGGGCGCTCGCTCTCTATGAACGAGTCATGGTTAGCCTTAGCGTATTCGATGATCTCGCTAGCTATTTCCTCTAGCTCCTCCCTAGACATCGGGGCGTCCCCGATAGTTACAATTTTCCACCTTCCAGGTTTTCCAACTTTTGCGTAAGGTTTAACACCTTCTTTCAAGTGCACAGAGAGCGTATCGTCGGTGAAGAAGCGTTTTAGTGAGAACTCGTCCTTACCGGGCTCGAGGAAAAGGACTGCGACTCCAGCGGCGTGTGCGGCTTCGGCGTTGACCTGGTCGGAAGTGACCAGCGTGGCTCCTGCATCGAAGGCCAGTTCTCGTACGAGTTCGTCGACATTCGCATCCCTGACCCACTTTATCCCTTCGGGCAAATCCCTAACGTAAACTATCTCCACGGTATCGCTTTTATCGGCAGCCTCCCGCAGACGGCTAAGCTCCTTCAAGCCGATAAACCCCCTGTGCGTCCCCTCTCTAGCTAGCTTCTCGAAGTAGGAAATCACGGCGGAGTGTATTGCGATTCTCCCGGATAGAATACCGCTTTCGACAGCTCGCCGTAAGGTTCCGCTCACAATGCAAGATGTATCAGGCACGTACACCTTCTCCTCCATTTTATACGCACGGAGCGCGCCGGCAGAAGATTTTTAAAGGTTTCGCACGAGGTACCGCGCGTCACGCCAAGCCGAAACCCTTCGTTGCGCGGGCTCTACACGCGAAGTACGCGCGAGCTACGACGGTTATATCCAACGCGTCACGTGTCTCCGCTATAATTGCTGGTGCACACTAACCATGCGTGGCGGCCTATCGTTTTAACCCAGAAATCTACAAGGATTATGAAAGGCTCCAACGCACCGTTCTGGCGACGCTCGCTAAGATGATCAGGTCAACTAAGGGTTCCATGCTCACATTCAATGCTAAGAAGATTGCCGTGTTAGCTGGTTTACCCACGCATCCAGTCGTTCTAACGCTCATAAAGGATGTAATCGAGCAGCTCGGGGAGAAAGGTCTTGTACGGAGGGTCTCCCGTTCATCCCATGGAGTGAAGTACGCCATAAGCAAGGAAAGTCCCTTATGGGCTCTAGCGAAGCTCGAAGAAATTCCCCCTTCGCTTGAAGCTTTAGCTGCTAGGATCAGTGCGCGTTAACGCGCGGCACAGAAAGGAAGGCAGAAAAACTTTTTGGATAGTGGCGATAGTGTGACTCTTCAAGCTCCGATGAGCGAGAAGACTCTCACCGAACTAATTAGAAGAATCCTTAGCGAGCTCGAAGCACTTGCAGTCCAACACCGAGTCTCCACCCCCAAAGTTTACGTAGTCGCGCTCTTTGATGACAGAAGCATCCCCAGCGATCCTGAAGCGATTCGGCTTTCAGATGATGTCTTCATTAAGGAAGGGTGCATAGCCGTCAGAGCTACCGATACGCTTCCACTTCTTGTGGAGCGTATAGCCACAGGCTATTTCGCTCTTAGTCTCATCGAGTTCGGTGAAATACTCGATGAGCACCGGGTGCGGCAGCTCGTTCGCGAAGCCGTGATGCCGGTCTTAGCCAAGCTTGCGCTCAGTACTTAGAGAGTGGGCACCTTTCAGCGCTCAACAGCGAGCTCTCGCTACTGCTGGACTTCGAAGGGACTTGTAAGTACTTTGACTTTTCTAATTTCAACTTTTCTTGATGGATAAATCTTTTTGACTAAATTCTCCGCTTCTGAAGCAACTTTGCCCAACACTACTTCTTGTATAAACTCATTAAAGTTCATAGATGAAGCCTTTTCAGTTATAAAATCTAGTACCATCTTCCTTATGGCTTTTTTCTGGCTGGTCTTAACCCTGCTTTGCGTAATCACCATGCACATTACGCGCAGTCTCACACCATCTGCTGTTTCTACGTCCACTATCGTGTCTATTCTCGACGTTCCTCGCCTTACAAGACTCCTAATGTAGTCTCTCGTGAGCTCCACCTGCTTAAGCTGCGTATAAGCCGTATCACCATCAACTTTTACTATTTGAAACTTAAGTTTTGTTGGCAGTTGAGAAATATCCTTTGTTATATCGTAGAAGCTGATTTCCACAGTCCTTCCGATTAAGTTTTTAGCGTCGTTAGCAGGTATCGTACCGATCTCCGCGAAGCCAAATGTCTTCGGGGCAAGTACTCTGAACCAACTCTTCATCTCCCACTTGTCTCTCGTCTCGCGAATTGCTCTTTGAGCCATAGCGCACGTGGTTGTCTCCGCTACTATATAAGACTTAATGCGAATCGCTCGCTAACCGTTTATATAGAGCACGCATGAGAGCTCGTTGAGCGGTGGGGGAAGGTATGGATGTCCTCTGGGCTCCGTGGCGAATGAAGTACATCGAGTACGCCAAGGTGCGGAAAGGCGAAAGCGAAGAATGCTTTATCTGCGAAGCGGTCAAATCGGATAAGCTCGAAGATCACCTCGTACTATATAAGGACTCTTCAGCTATCCTTCTCATGAACAAATTTCCCTACAATACCGGGCATTTGCTGCTGGCGCCCTCGAGGCACGTTGCAGATTTTTCGCAAATGTCCAGCGAAGAACTCCTCAGCTTAGCTGAATTGCTCCGAAAAAGCCTAGCGATGCTGAAGCTGGCGTTATCTCCCGATGGTTTTAACATCGGCGTGAACCTTGGGAGAGTAGCTGGAGCGGGACTGGAAACGCATCTTCACGTTCACATAGTGCCCAGGTGGTTGGGAGATACAAACTTCATGCCAGTCATCTCCAATACGAAAGTTATACCGGAAGCGCTCAGCGACACGTACAGGAAGCTGAAAGACTGCGCGCGCGTCCTGGAGACGGCTTTGTGAACGTGCTGTATATAATTT
>Ga0197143_1000514_pt1 | contig 41085 bp, 43 predicted proteins | sample GBS70_MetaG_FD_148603 | JGI IMG/M metagenome (GOLD analysis project Ga0197143, IMG submission 148603) | Sediment microbial communities from Great Boiling Springs, Gerlach, Nevada, United States - GBS 70_MetaG | ecosystem: Environmental > Aquatic > Thermal springs > Hot (42-90C) > Sediment... | reverse complement strand
ATCCTTAATGCGACACGTGCTGCATCCATCGCTGTGTTACCACCACCAATTACTACTATGTTTTTTCCTACATTGATTGGTGTATGATATTTTGGGAATTTATCTGCATGCATAAGGTTTACTCTTGTAAGATACTCGTTTGCTGAATAAATATTTATTAAACTTTCACCTTTTATATTAAGCCATGTTGGTGCACCAGCTCCCGTGCCAATAAAAATTGCATCATAAGTTTTCTTAAGTTCATAAAAACTAACTGTTTTCCCAACAATAACACCTCTGAAAAATCTAACTCCATAGTTTGTTAAAAGATTTATCTCATAATGTAGCACGTCTCGTGGTAACCTAAAAGTTGGTATTCCATAACTTAATACACCACCTAATGTGTGCAACGCTTCAAAAACATCTACTTGTATTCCGTAAGTTGAAAGTTCACCTGCTACAGTCAAACTTGCAGGCCCTGAACCTATACATGCAACTTTAAAATTAGTTTTTTTTGTTATAGGATTTGCATTAGGTATTAGATTATTTTTTCTTGCATAATCTCCAACGAAACGTTCAAGTAAAGGAATATTTATTGCGTTTTCTGAAGCAAAAGGTGAGTTTTTCGGTGTAAATACACATGTTTTCCTACATTGGTATTCTGCAGGACACACTCTACCACAAATTGATGGGAACCTGTTTTTTTCATAAATTGTTTCGAACGCTCCCTTATAATCTTTTTGTGTAATTTGGAAAATAAATTTTTTTATATTAATTTCTACTGGACAACCAGAGATACATTTTGGTTGTTTACATTGAATACAGCGAGATGCTTCTTGTAAGGTTTCTTCTTCAGTGTAACCAGTGACTACTTCGTCAAAATTGCCTACCCTTAACTCTACTGGAATCTCTTTCGGTTTAACAATATTTTTTTTCACTTTTTGATCAGATTAAAAAAGATGTTATTTTTTTCTTCTATCACCCATTCTGCGGTCAGTACCACTTCTTCGTTCAAACGGTACCTCTGGCCCACCTACAAGTTTGCTCATCCATCTGCGGTCAGTACCGCTTCTTCGTTCACCTTTTCTTCGTTCTTTGGTAGGTTTTTGTTCTTTTGTTTTCTTTTTTTCTATTATTTCTTTTATTTTTTTAATTATTTTTTTTACCATAAAGTTTTACCTCAAACTTGTATAATTTGTTGCTAAAGTTGTTGTTTAAGCTATCAACTTCATACAAATTTTTATAAAAAATTTCAACAAGTGTTGGAAAAAATATGTAAATTTTGTTATTTAATATTAAAAAAATTTATGAAAAATATTACCTCAAAAAGTATTGTAACTTTACCGACAGTAGGAAAAAAACGAGCTTCATATTTGCATAAATTAGGGATTTATACTGTTGAAGATCTATTATATTATTTACCGCGAGAGATACAAGATAGAAGAAGTACAAATTTTTCTGCTACACAAAACATAAATTTGTCTTCAACACAAAAGATAACAGTTATTGGAAAAGTTATTGTTGCGGACACAATTGTGGCAAAAAATAATTTAGGTATATTTAAGGTTGTAATAGAAACATTAACAAAACCTTCGATAGTTTTAACATTAGTTTGGTATAAAAAACTTAATCGCAAATATGATGTTTTCTCAACTCTGAAGAAACAGTTGTTAAAAAATGGCCAAGAAAAATATATTATCGCATATGGCAAAGTTTCAGAAGTAAGGACAAAGTTCCCAGAGATCAATGTTGAAGATTACGAAGTAATTGATAACCTTAATGAAGATTCTATACATACAAACAGGTTAGTCCCTATTTATTCTTTAACAGAAAACATAACTCAACAATGGTTCCGCGAACTTGTGTATAACACTTTGAAAACTTATACTTTAGAAGAATATGTACCAAAGAAAATTTTGTCTAAAGAAAGGTTGTTGGATATTTCTTCTGCTATAAGAAACATTCATTTTCCTGATACTTGGCAGTTGTATTTGGAAGCAAAGAAACGTATTGTTTTTGATAAATTTTTGTTGTTACAACTTGCTGTTAATAAAGTTAAAAAAAATATTGTTTCAAAACCAAAAGTTGGGAAATATGAAATTAAAAGAACTTTACTTACACCGTTTAAAGAAAAACTTAAAAGTTTAATACGAGATTTTGATTTTACAAAATCACAAAAAAAAGTTATTAATGAATTGTTTAAAGATATGTTGTCTACAAAACCAATGAATAGGTTGTTAATAGGAGAAGTTGGTTGTGGTAAAACAATAGTTGCGGTATGTTGTGCTTTACTTGCAGTAGAAAATGGTTACCAAGTAGCATTTATGGCTCCTACTGAAATTCTTGCTGAACAACATTATTACAATATTTTAAATTATGTAAAAGATTTATACAATCCTGTAAAAAACTCAGTAGTAAAAGTAGCAAAACTTGTTGGCAAAATGTCGAAAAAAGAAAAAGAAAGTTTGTTGCACAAAATAAGTTCTGGCGAAATAGATATTATAGTTGGCACACATGCATTAATTGAAGAAAAAGTTAGTTTTCATAATCTATCTTTAGTAATAGTTGATGAACAACACAAATTTGGCGTGTTGCAAAGAAAAAAGTTGTATGAAAAATCAGTTTTGCCTGATATATTAGTTATGACTGCTACACCTATACCAAGAAGTTTGGCAATGACATTATACGGCGAACTTGATATTTCTATAATCACAGATCTTCCATTTGGACGTAAAACTGTCAAAACTTTTTACTACGATATAGATACATATGACTGGAAACTTGTGCTAGAAAGATTGGAAAATAAAGAAAAAGTTTATGTTGTATATCCAATAATTGACGAAACAAAACTTGAGATTAAAACTTTAGTTGGAGAATATGAACAACTTTCTAAAACAGTGTTTAGAAATTATCAATGTGGGATATTGCATGGTAAAATGAAAAGTCAACAAAAAGAAGAAGTTATGAAAAAATTTAAAGAAGGAAAGATACAAGTTTTGTTTTCAACTACAGTTATTGAGGTAGGGATAGACGTTCCTGACGCTACTGTTATAGTGATAAACCATGCGGAACGGTTTGGTTTAGCACAACTGCATCAGTTAAGAGGTCGTGTTGGAAGAAGTGAACTTCAGTCATACTGTATATTATTAGGAAAAATAACAACACCTGAAGCTGAAGAAAGAATAAAAACTATACTTGAAACCAACAATGGTTTTGAAATTGCAAGAAAAGATCTGTTAATTCGTGGTCCGGGACATATATTTGGTACTTTACAACATGGCAAGACAGAATTTTCTTATGACGAGATATTAAATTATACTGATTTGTTAATAAAAGCAAAAGAATACGCAAAAAAAATTGTTTTTGAAAAAGAATATAAAGATGAAGACCTTTCGTTGTTATTTAAAAAAGTATATTCAAAATATGCAAAAGATTTTTCTTTAGCATCGGTAGGATGAAATTTAATTATGAAAATTTTGTGTGATGTAGGCAATACTTTTACAAAAATTCTTTTAGTTTCAAAACAAGTTAAATATTATATAGTGGAAACTTCAAAATTTATACCTTTTGTTAAAAAATTTAGTTCTTCAGAACTTTTTGTCTCAACAGTGGTTGATGAAGTTAAGAATAAATTGAATAAATTAAGACAAAAGTTTAAAAAGATAAAAATTATTACATGTAAAGATTTATCTGAGTTTATCAAAATTAACTACAACACTAAAAACTTGGGATCTGATAGAATACTTTCAGCTTTTTTTTGTAAAGAACTTTTTGGCGGGGAAACTTTGATAATTTCTTGTGGGAGTGCTATTGTTTTAGATTATATAAACAAAAAGTGTGAATATGTAGGCGGCGAGATTTTCCCCGGAGTTAAAATGTTAACAAAAGTGTTGTATCAGACGACATCAAAATTGCCACTTCTAAAAATAAAAAGAATTTCAGCGTCTAAGTTAATAGGTAAAGATACAAAAGAATGTATATCAGCAGGTATTGTTAACTTTTGTCTGTCAGGGATGAAAAATTTTGTTAACAATTTGAAACCAAGGACTATTGTTGTTACTGGGGGCGACGCAGATTTGTTTTTTAAAAATTTGATGTGTAAGAAAAAATATAAAATTAGCAATCTTGTAGTATTAGGAATTGCTTTATGGGGATATTACAAACATATTCTTTCTGAAGATGAAATAAAAAAGATTTTTAGATATAAAGAAATTTTTTAGATAACACATCTTGACATTTAACAAAAAATTTTGTATTTTTTGAAACCTCTTTGTGTTAATTTGCATCTTATTTATTAAGCAAGTGGTAGCTAACCTTAACCCAATCCTGTAAAAATAAAATTTTAAATTAGTAAAGGAGGTGATGAACTTATGAAAGTGAAACCTTTAGGAGATAGAGTGTTGGTTAAACCTATTGAAGAAAAAGAAGTTAAAAGAGGTAACATTATTATTCCTGATACTGCAAAAGAGAAACCACAACAAGGCGAAGTTATAGCTGTTGGTAAAGGTAAAGTAACTGAAGATGGAAAAATTATTCCTATGGATGTAAAAGTTGGTGATAAAGTTCTTTTTGGTAAATATTCTGGTACTGAAATCAAAATTGATGGAGAAGAATATCTAATATTACATCAAGATGATATTTTGGGAATTATCGAAGAATAAAATTTTTAATGAAAGGAGGTGATAATTATGGCTAAACAAATTATTTATGGTGATGATGTTAGAAAAGCTATAAAAAATGGAATTGATAAACTTGCTAACGCGGTAAGCGCAACTTTGGGTCCAAGAGGGAGATATGTATTGTTAGAAAAAAAATTCGGTTCACCAACAATAACTAACGACGGTGTAACTATTGCTAAAGAAATAGAACTTGAAGATCCAAATGAAAACATTGGTGCTCAACTTGTCCGCGAGGTTGCTTCAAAAACAAATGATGTTGCTGGTGATGGTACAACTACTGCAACTGTTTTAGCACAAGCAATTATTAACGAAGGTTTAAGAAACATAGCAGCTGGTGCTAACCCTATGCATATAAAGAGAGGTATTGATAAAGCTACTGCTGCTATTGTTGCTGAATTAAAATCAATGGCTAAACAAGTTAAAACCAAAGAAGAAATTGAACAAATAGCTACAATTTCTGCTAACGACAAAGAAATAGGTAAACTTATAGCAGAAGCGATGGATAAAGTTGGAAAAGATGGTGTTATAACTGTGGAAGAAGGGAAATCAGCTGAGACAACTTTGGAAGTTGTTGAGGGTATGCAGTTTGACCGCGGATATATATCTCCATATTTTGTGACAGATGCTGAACGTATGGAAGCAGTTTTGGAAGATCCTTATATTATAATCACGGATAAAAAAGTATCTGCAATGAATGAACTATTGCCTTTGTTGGAACAAATTGCTCAATCTGGTAAATCATTTTTGTTAATTGCTGAAGATGTAGAAGGAGAAGCTTTAGCTACATTGGTTGTAAACAAACTTCGTGGAACATTGAGATGTTGTGCAGTGAAAGCACCTGGTTTCGGTGATAGAAGAAAAGAAATGTTGCAAGATATAGCAATTTTAACAGGTGGCGAAGTAATTTCTGAAGAAAAAGGTGATAAATTAGAAAAAGCTACTCTTGAAAGGTTAGGTAGAGCAAGACGTGTTGTTGTTGATAAGGAAAATACAACAATTGTTGGTGGTGCAGGAGATAAAGATGCAATTAAAAAAAGAATAAATCAAATTAAGAAACAAATTGAAGAAACTAAGTCTGATTATGATAAAGAGAAATTGCAAGAACGTTTAGCCAAACTTGCAGGCGGTGTTGCTGTAATCAATGTTGGAGCACCAACTGAAGCTGCAATGAAAGCTAAAAAGTTTAAAGTTGAAGATGCAATGCATGCAACACGTGCTGGTGTTGAGGAAGGTATTGTACCAGGTGGTGGGGTAGCTTTGTTAAGAGCAAGAGAAATAGCTAAAACAAAAGTTAAAGCCGAAGATCTTGATGAACAAACCGGTATGAACATAGTATTCCGTGCAGTAGAAGAACCTATTAGAAAAATTGCTGAAAATGCTGGGTTTGAAGGATCAATCGTTGTTGAAAAAGTTCTTGCTGAAAAAAATCCAAACTTTGGGTTTAATGCAGAAAACGGTGAGTATGTAGATATGATTAAAGCTGGTATTGTGGATCCGGTAAAAGTAGTACGTACTGCTTTAGAAAATGCTGCAAGTATAGCTGGATATCTTTTAACTAGTGAAGTTATAATTACTGAAATACCTGAGAAAAAAGAAAAATCTTCTCCAATGCCGCCTGAATACTAATTAGAATCTGTTTGTTAAAAACACTTTAATTTAGTATAAACTGAAAGTTATTTTCAAAGGGTAGGAGATTTTTTTCTCCTACCCTATTTTTATTTTTTGTTGTATTTTTATTTAAAATTTTATATTCTAAACACCAAAATAAAGATACAATTAATTTCACTATGAGTTATATTACTGCATTCTTTTTTTCTTTTTTTGCTACATTTTTGTTAACACCGATTTGCAGGTTTGTTGCGATTAAACTAAAAATTTTAGATTATCCTGTATCAGATATTAAAACTCATAAAATACCTATCCCATATTTAGGTGGTTTAGCAATTGCAATAAGTTTCTATATCACATTATTCTTAGTAAGATTAACAACACATTTCCCAACAGGTACTCTTTATTCGTTACGAGGAATATTTTATGGTGGATTAATAATTTTGTTTATTGGTTTAGTAGACGATTTTAAATACAAGGGGATACATTTTACAACAAAATTTTTTGGTGAAATTATAGCAGCGTTACTTCTTGTTTTTTATGGTATAAAAATAAACTTTATTTCGCCAAACTGGGTTGCTTTTATTATAACATTAATATGGATTATAGGTATAACGAACGCGTTTAACCTTATTGATGTTATGGATGGTCTTTCGTCAGGCATTTGCGCGATTGCTTGTTTAGGACTTTTCCTTGTTGCAAAATATATTGAAGAAGAAATATATGTAAGTTATGCTGTGTTATCATTAGCAGGTGCTTGTTTGGGTTTTTTACCATACAATCTTTCTGAAAAAAGTAAAATTTTCATGGGTGATACAGGTGCACTTTTTGTAGGTTTTGTCTTATCTGCAGTAACACTTGGCGGAAAATATTCGTCAAATAATCATTTAGGAGTTCTAACACCTATTATTATTTTGCTAATACCAATCTATGAAACTTTTTTAATAAGTATTTTAAGATTAACCCGTGGACAGTCACCTTTTATTGGTTCTAAAGACCATTTTTCGTTAAGATTACTAGCTTCTGGTATGAGCAAATATAAAATTTTGATGATAACTTATATTACTGCAATATTTTTATCAGTCCTTGGGATACTTAATGTATTGTCAACTAATATTTATATTCCACTTTTTTTTGTTTTAATTATTAGCGTATTTATAGCAATAGTAACAAACTATTTGATAAAAATTGAAATTAAATGAGAATTGTAATTTTAGGTGGTGGATTGACAGGCCTTTCCTGTGCTTATGAATTACAAAAAAGAAATGTTAGTTTTCTGCTTGTTGAGAAAGAGAAAATATTAGGTGGTTTATGTAGGTCTGTTAAAATTAATGGTTTCACTTTTGATTATACAGGACATTTTTTACATTTTTCTAATTCTAACAGTATTGTTAAACAATATATAGAGTTTTTGTTAAAAGATAATTTGATAAAAATTCATCGTAATGCAAAAATTTATACTCAGTATGCAACTACAGAAAATAAACTTATCCCCTATCCTTTTCAAGCAAACCTGTTTCTTCTTCAACCAAAAATAAGTAAACAATGTCTCTATGATTTAATTATATCACAGTTTAAAAATAAAAAAGTCGCAAAAAATTTTAAAACATGGTTAATCCAAAATTTTGGAAAAAGTATAACAAAATATTTTTTTAATAAGTACAACACAAAGTTGTGGAAAACAAGTCTAGAAAAAGTTGCGCCCTCATGGGCGGAAAAATTTGTCCCTCTGGTTGATATTGAAGATATATTGTCAAAATTTGTGACAGGATGCCAAAATAAAGAGTATGGATATAATGTATTTTTTTATTACCCTAAAAATGGTGGAATACAAGCATTAGTTGATAATATTGCAAAATTGGTTAATAAGAAAAATATAGTTGTAGGTGCTGAAGTTGTAAAAATTGATTGTGAAAAAAAGAAAGTATTTGTTTTACAAAATAACAAGATAGAATCTATAGATTATGATGTTTTGATCTCTACGATACCGTTAGTAGAATTTGTCAAAAGAAGCAATTTGCCAAAAGAAATTAAACTTGATATAAAAAAATTAAATTATACAAGTGTACTATGTTATAACATCGCAGTTAAACAACAAATAATGAAAGGTGTGCATTGGATTTATTTTCCTGAAAGAAATACTGTTTTTTATCGTGTTGGTTTCTATCATAATGTAAACAAGAATTTGGTAAAAGACGAATGTGGTTCAATGTATGTAGAGGTAGCTTTGAGAAAAAATGAAAAAGTAAATGATACAGAACTTTACTCCAAAATTGTAAAACATTTGATAGAAACAAAAATTATTACTTCAGAAAACCAAATAATTTTTTATAATTTGTTAAAAATACCGTATGCATATGTTGTTTATGATGAACACCGCGAGAAAGTTTTGTCATATATATTTGATGTTCTTAATAAACATAAAGTTTATTCTATTGGAAGATATGGTGGATGGAAATATTCGTATATGACAGAGAATATTAAAGATGCTATTTCAACAATTGAAAAAATTTTATAAAGATGAACAAAGTTAAAGTTGTCCATATGATAACGAAACTTGAGTTAGGTGGTGCCCAACAGAATACTCTATATACTGTTGAACATTTAGATAAAACAAAATTTGATGTTTATTTACTAACTGGCTGTGGTGGATTGCTTGACGAATTTGCAAAATCGCTTGTGAAAAAATCTTCTGTGAAAGTTTTTTTTGTAAGACATTTGGTTCGAGAAATAAATCTAATAAAGGATGTATTAGCTTTTATAGAAACTTTTATGTTACTTTTAAAAATTAAACCAAGAATAATCCACACCCATTCTTCTAAAGCAGGGATAATAGGTCGTTGGGCTTCATTTTTTATAAATTTGTTTACGAAAGAAAAAATAAAAATAATACATACTTTTCACGGTTTTGCGTTTAGCAAGTTTCACAATTTTTTTGTTAGAAATTTTTATATAATTTTAGAATTTTTTACAGCAATTGTTTCAGACAAATTAATTTTTGTTTCAGTTGATAATATTAAAACTGCAAGAAAATATAAAATTGGGTTTAGTAAAAAGTATGTTCTTATACGTAGTGGTATAAAAATAAATGAGTTTTATAAAGCTTCTTTTGATAACCAACTAAAAGAAACAAAAAGAAAAGAACTTGGTATTCTTTCTTATGAAAAAGTGATAACTACAATAGGTCCGTTTAAACCACAAAAAAACTTAGCTGATTTTATAAAAATGGCAAAAATTGTTGTTGACAAACTACCTCAACAAAAAATCAAGTTTTTAATTGCCGGAGATGGAGAACAAAAACCAATGTTGCTAAAGTTAACAAAAAAACTGAGGTTGGAAGATAAAATTAAATTTCTATCCTGGTATAAAGATATAAAAGGTTTGTTAGCAGCAACAGATATTTTTGTTATGACATCATTGTGGGAAGGTTTGCCAAGGTCAGCAGTTGAAGCTTTAGTTTCAGGAGTACCGGTTATAGCCTATGCAGTTGATGGGTTAAACGATATTGTAAAGTCTGGCAACAACGGATTTTTAGTACCACCAAAAAATTATAATACTGTTGCTGAATATGTTGTTTCTCTTTTACAGGATGAAGAGAAATTTAATATGTTTAAAAAAAATGCTGTGGAAACTATTGAAAAAACTTTTGATATTGATTATATGGTAATACAACAAGAAAAACTTTATTTGGGGAGTATTAAAAATGAGACATAAAGTGACATTAATACCAGGAGATGGAACTGGACCAGAGTTAGTTGAAATTGTTAAAAAAGTTTTACCATACACAGGCGTTGAAATTGAATGGGAAGAAGTTCAAGCTGGCGAATGTGCGTTAGAAAAATATGGGACTGTTTTACCACAAGAAGTTTTGGAATCTATTAAAAGAAACAAAGTCGCGTTAAAAGGACCTATAACAACACCTATTGGAAGTGGGTTTAGATCTGTAAATGTTGCTTTAAGACAAGAGTTGAATTTATACGCTTGTGTTCGCCCATGTAAAATTTATCCTGGTGTAAAAACAAGGTATGAAAATGTAGATATTGTAGTAATAAGAGAAAATACTGAAGATTTATACGCAGGTGTTGAGTTTAAACAGTTTTCTGAAGAAGCAAAATATATTATTAAACTTAGTAATGGAAAAATTTTTGAAGACGCAGCTATTAGTATAAAGCCAATTTCTATTACTGCGACAAAACGTATTGCAGAGTTTGCGTTCAAGTATGCTATTAAACATAATAGAAAAAAAATAACAGCTGTTACAAAAGCTAATATAATGAAATATACAGACGGTTTATTTTTAGAAGTATGTCGTGAAGTAGCACAAAAATATCCACAGATTGAGTACGAAGAAAAACTTGTAGACAACATGTGTATGCAGCTTGTTCAAAAACCAGAAATTTATGATGTTTTACTTTTACCAAATTTATATGGTGATATAATATCTGATTTATGTGCGGGTTTAGTAGGTGGGTTAGGTGTTGCACCAGGAGCTAATTTTGGTGACGAATATGCGTTGTTTGAAGCAGTACATGGTTCCGCACCAAAATATAAAGGACAAAATAAAGTTAATCCAACTGCATTACTTCTTTCAGCAAAACTTATGTTAGAACATTTAGGTGAAATAAAAGCTGCTGAAAGATTAGAAAACGCTATTGCTGAGGTTATAAAAGAAGGTAGAGTTGTTACATACGATCTTGGTGGTGAAGCAAAAAATTATGAAATGGCTGACGAAATAATTAAAAAATTAACAATGAGTAATATTTAATGAAAATATCTATAGATAGAATAAAGAAAGAAAAAGAAGTTGCGATGGAATATGAAGATGAACAGTTTCAAGACAAATTAACACGTGAGTCGTCACAAGGTCCTTTGAAATTGAAATTAGTTTTAAGTTTGGTTGGCAATGATAACATTAGAATAAAAGGTGAGATTGGAGGAGTTTTTAAACTGATTTGTGATCGCTGTGGTGATACTTTTTTACAACATAAAACTATAGAGTTAAACGAAATTTTTGAGTTAACTGAAAAAGAACTGTCTGACAGAATGGTAGATGTTGATTCCAAAATAAAAGAAGTTGTAGTAATAAGTTTTCCTATGAAAATACTGTGTAATGAAAATTGTAAAGGAATTTGTTTAAACTGTGGAGTAAATTTGAATAAAGAAAAGTGCAAATGCAGTAGTAAGTGAACACATGTATAAGTTAACGAGTTTATAAAGTTAGTGGGTGTGGGTGTATAGAATTATAGAGTTTTAAACTAATACCTATAAACTCACAAACTCTAGCTTATTAACGCATTAACATTTATTTTACGGAGGTTAAATCTTATGCCAAATCCAAAAAAACATCACACTCATTCAAGAACACGTATGCGTAGAGGACAATGGGTAATTTCTTTACCAAATTTAGTCCGTTGTCCTCAATGTGGAACGTTTAAGTTACCACATAGAATTTGTCCAAACTGTGGGTATTATAAAGGAGAATTATGGGTGACTAAAAAAGAAAAAACTCAAAAAGGAGAAACTGTGTAAAATATGAAAATTGTGGTTGATGCAATGGGAGGAGAAAAAGATATACCTGATATTAACATAGAAGGTGCGTTGCGTGCAATTAAAGAAGTTGAAGATCTAAATATAATATTAGTTGGACCAAAAAAAGTTATTGAAGAAAGGATAGATGTTGTAAGTAAAAAATTGTTTTTAAAAAAATATATTGATAGATTAACAATAATTAATGCTGATGAAATAGTTTCGATGGAAGAACAACCATCAAAAGCTATAAGAACAAAACAAAATTCGTCAATTGCTGTTGGGATAAAGTTAATAGAAAACAATTTAGCAGACGGATTTGTTTCTGCGGGTAATTCAGGTGTAGTAATGGCTTTTGCATTAACACAAATTGGTACAGTGAGAAATGTTAGTAGACCTGCTATTGCGACTGTTTTACCAACATTGAATTCGTCTTGTATAGTTCTTGATGTTGGTGCAAATGTAGATTGTGAACCATCCCAGTTGGTAGAATTAGCATATATGGGTTCTGTTTATGCTGAATATGTTTTAAATAAGAAAGAACCAAAAGTTGCTCTTTTATCCATTGGTGTGGAAGAGACTAAAGGAAATCAACAAGTTTTAGAAGCGTATAAAATGTTGAAACGTACAAAACTTAATTTTATTGGTAATATAGAAGGAAAAGATATACCTTTTGGTATTGCAGATGTGATAATTACAGATGGTTTTGTAGGAAATATAATTTTGAAGTTTGGTGAAGGAATATCAGAAATGTTGCTTACACTTATTAAACAAGCTTTGAAGAATCATCCGTTTGCCATGTTATCTTTACCGTTTGTATGGAATGCAATAAGAGATATAAGAAAAAAAGTTGATTTTACAGAATATGGCGGTGCTCCTTTACTTGGATTAGAAAAAGTTTGTATTATTTGTCATGGCAGATCTAATGCTAAAGCTATTAAAAACGCAATAAAAGTTGCAATACAAATGGTTGAAAAAAATGTTAATCAAATAATTTCACAGTATATGGAGAAAGTTGTTGTATGAAAAAGGTAAAAATTTTGTCAACAGGTTCTTATGTTCCACCAAAAGTGTTAACAAATTTTGATTTAGAAAAAATGGTTGACACTTCTAACGAATGGATTATCACACGAACCGGGATAAGAGAACGAAGAATTGCAGATGAAAACGTTTCAACAAGTGATCTTGCCGTTGAAGCAGCAAAAAAATGTTTAAATAAAGTAGGATATAAACCTGAAGATGTGGACACAATAATTGTTGCTACAATTACACCGGACATGTTTTTTCCGTCAACTGCATGTGTTGTTCATAAAAAATTAGGTGGTAAAAACGAACCTGCTGCGTTTGATATTTCTGCAGCATGTTCAGGTTTTATTTATGGTTTAATTATTGCAGAAGGTTTGCTAAAAACAGGTAAAAGTAAAAATTTATTACTTATTGCTGCTGATGTTTTATCTAAATTCACTAATTGGCAAGATAGAAACACTTGTGTATTATTTGGTGATGGTGCAGGTGCTATGTTGTTAACCGTTGTTGAAGATGATGAAGAATATGATGCTATATTATCTACATATCTTGCAGCCAATGGTAATTATGAAGAGTTGTTGTATATTCCGGCAGGTGGTTCAAGAATGCCAGCATCTAAAGAAACTGTTGAAAAAAAATTGCATACAATTTTTATGAGTGGCAGAGAAGTTTTTAAAGTAGCTGTTACAAAAATGGTTGAGGCTATATTTAAAACTTGTGAGCTTGCTGGTATTCAACCTCAACAGCTTGATTTGATAATTCCACATCAAGCAAATTTGAGAATAATAAACGCTATCGGAGAACGACTAAATGTTGACCAAACAAAAGTTTTTGTTAATGTTGACAGATATGGTAATATGTCAGCTGCAACAGTAATTGTTGGGTTAGATGAAGCAATCTCTGAAGGTATAGTTAAAAAAGGTTCTTTAGTAGAACTTGTAGCGTTTGGAGGTGGGTTTACCTGGGGTGGAGTAATAATAAAATTATGAAATACTTTGGGGTAAAAATTGATGAAAATAAATTACCAAAACATGTTGGTATTATAATGGATGGTAACGGTAGATGGGCTATGAAACGTGGTTTACCACGCATCTTTGGGCATCGTGCAGGTGTTAAAACTGTTAAAAAAATTGTTGAAACTGCAGCAAAAATAGGTATCAAATGTTTATCTTTATACGCTTTTTCTACAGAAAACTGGCGTAGGCCACAAAAAGAAATACAAGCGTTGTTTAACTTGTTGCGTCAGTATATTAAAAAAGAAGAAAAAAATTTAATGAAAAACAATATTAAACTAGTTGTAAGTGGTGATATTTCTAAAATTGATAAAAAGACATCTTTTGCATTACAAAATTTGGTTAATAAACTTAAAAATAACACAGGATTAATAGTAAATCTATGTATCAACTACGGAGGACGACAGGAAATCGTTTCTGCTGTCAACAAAATTATCTCTGCTGGTATAAAATCAGTTGATGAAAAAAAGTTTGAAGAATTTTTGTATACAAAAGATCTTCCAGAACTTGATCTTTTAATTCGTACTTCTGGAGAACAAAGAATATCAAATTTTATGTTGTGGCAAATAGCATACACTGAACTTTATTTTACTAAAACTCTATGGCCTGATTTTACACCAGAAGAGTTTGTTTTAGCAATAAAAGATTTTCAGTCAAGAGAAAGACGTTTCGGCGCAGTGTAAAATTATGTTATTACCAAGAATTTTGACCGCTATTTTTGGAATACCTATCGTTCTAATTTGTATATATTATGGAAATGTTTTATTTTTGATTTTTTTATTTATAGTACTTTTGTTTATGTTGCGCGAGTTTATACATATGGTTAATAAAGTGGGTTACGAAGTTTCTCCGATTATTGTATATCTTGTTGGACTGATAACATTTTTTTCAATAGTTTTTGAACCTTTACAGTTTAGTAAAATGTCGTTACAAATTACATCTATTAATTTTACATTGCTTTTTCTAATAATGTTTCTTACAGAAATTATTAAACAAAAACCCTTGGGTTCTGTTGGAAGAATAAGCGTTACCTTTGCAATACCGATGTTTTTAGCTTGGTCTTTAGCACACATGTTTTTAATTAGAGATATTAAAAATTATGGTATGAAGTTAACTTACATCTTGTTTTTTACTATATGGATAATAGACAACGCTGCGTACATTTTTGGTACAGTTTTTGGTAAGAAAAAAATTGCTTCTGTAATAAGTCCTAAGAAAACAATAGCTGGGTTTATCTTTGGCTACATTTTTGGATTTTTAGGATTTTTGTTTTTATCACGAATTTTTTTAATTGATAAAGTAATTAGTTACAGGAGCTTAATAGTTTTTGCTATTATTTTACCATTTGTTTGTATGATATCTGATTTATCAGAATCGTTGATAAAACGTGATTGCGGGTTTAAAGATTCAGACCAACTTCTTGTTGGTCATGGTGGTATGTTAGACAGGTTTGACAGTTTCATTTTTTCATCACCACTGTTTTATTATTTTTTTAAAATAATTTTGTCTAAATGAAAAAAGTTTTAATTTTAGGTTCAACAGGTTCTATTGGTAAAAATACACTTAAAGTAATAAAACAACATAAAGACAAATTTAAGGTTGTTGGATTAACTACGAAAGAAAATGTTAAGTTGTTAAAAAAACAAATGGAAGAGTTTGAGGTAGATTATGGTTGTATCGTTGAAGAAAAATATAAAAATTTTAAGTTTGATAATAAAAAAATTTTTGTTTCTTTAGAAGGATTATTACAGATTATTGAAGAAACAAAACCTGATATATTAGTTAACGCTATTGTAGGAATAGATGGTTTAAAACCTTTACTTTATGCTATAAAACAAAAAATTAAAAATATTGCTTTAGCGAATAAAGAATCGTTAGTTGTTGCTGGACATATCGTGATGAATGAAGTGTACAAAAATAAAGTAAACTTAATACCTATTGATAGTGAACATTCAGCATTATGGCAGTGTTTAAAAAATGAAAATATAAAAAATGTTGAGGAAGTAATAATTACGGCGTCTGGCGGACCTTTGTTTAAAAAAAATATATCTAAAAAAACACCACAGGTTATTATATCACATCCCGTGTGGAAGATGGGGAAAAAAATTTCTGTTGATTCTGCAACTTTGGTGAATAAAGGGTTTGAATGTATTGAAGCACATTATTTGTTTAATATTCCATACGAAAAAATTAGTATTGTTATACATCCACAGGTTTTGATACATTCGTTTGTGAGATTTATTGACGGTAATATTCTAGCATGTTTGTTTATTCCTGATATGAAAATACCAATTTCTTATGCTCTTTGTGGGGAAGAAAGATTGAAAATTAATGTGAAAAAGTTTGATTTATACCTTTTAGAAAAAATTGAGTTTTATAAACCTGATTTTAGAAAATTTCCGTTGCTAAAATTATTGCTTGATTGTATAAAAACAAATTATGAAAGTTATTCTGTAGTGTTTAATGCTGCAAACGAGGTTTTAGTAGAAAAGTTTATAAATGGTGAAATTGAGTTTGAAACAATATATAAAATTTTAAACAAGATTGTTAAAAAACATAAGCCACAGCATGTCTATACAGTTGAGGAAATTTTTGAGATTGATAAGGAAACAAGACAAAAAGTTTTATATGAAATAGGTTGTTTGTAAACTTATGATAACAATATTACTTATAATTATTGCATTTGGGGTATTAATTTTCTTTCACGAGTTTGGACATTTTGTTGTAGCTAAACTTTTAGGTATTAAAGTATTACAATTTTCGTTTGGACTAGGTAAAGAAATATTAGGTAAGACAATAAAGGATACAAGATATTCTTTATGTGTTTTACCAATAGGTGGTGCAGTAAAACTTAAAGGAGAAAATATTGAAGAACTTGACCTTGAGCCAGACAGCTTTTTTGGTAAAAAATGGTATCAAAGAATGTTTGTAGTTTCTATGGGCCCGTTGATGAACTATTTTCTTGCTGTGGTATTATTTAGCTTACTTGCATATTTTTATGGTGTTACAAATTTTTCTAGTGAACCTGTAATAGGCGAAGTTATTGAAGGTAAACCTGCGTTCACAGCTGGGTTTAAATCAAAAGATAGAATTCTTAAAATTAATGATATTGAAATAACCTCATGGACACAAATGGCTGATATTATACACAACTCTGCGGGAAAAGAACTAAAATTTGAGGTTTTACGAAACGATGAAAAAATAATTATCAAAGTTACCCCAGAATTTGACGAAACAATTAATAAAGGAGTTGTAGGGATCACTCCTTCTTACGAAGTTAAAAAAGTAAGTTTTTTAAAGGCAGTAGAAATTGGTTTTTCACAACCAATTTTTTTAAGTATATATTCGATTGGATATTTATATGACAAGCTTAAAAAATTACAAAAACCAGAACTTGCTGGTCCTGTAGGTGTGTTCCAAGTATTATCAAGATCTGCAAAAAGTGGTATTGAAAATTTTTTGTATACGGTAGCAATTATTTCTACAATGCTTGGATTATTTAATTTGTTCCCGATACCAATTCTTGATGGCGGACATATTTTGTTTTGTATTATTGAAGGAATAACGAGAAAAATGCCGTCAAAAAAAACTTTTGAAATAGCAAATTTTATTGGCCTTTCAATAATAATATTTATATTTTTGTTTGCAACTTATAACGATATCCTAAGAATAATGTATAAAAAATAAATCGTTATAGATGAAAAAAATAAGAGTGTTAGCTGTTATACCAGCGAGGTATGCTTCTACTCGACTTCCTGGTAAACCTCTATCCTTAATAGGTGATAAAACTATGATACAATGGGTTTATGAAAATGTTAAAAAATGTGAGTTGATAGATAAAGTAGTTGTTGCTACAGATGATATACGTATATATAACCATGTAAAACATTTTGGTGCAGAAGTAATGATGACATCAAAGAAACATAGAAGTGGTTCTGACAGAGTTGCAGAAGTTGCAAAAAAAATATATTCAGATATTATAGTGAATGTCCAGGCAGATGAACCATTGATTTCTAAAAATGTTTTGTACAAAACTATTATGGAATGTATTAAAAACAAAAAGGTTGGTGTTGTGACACCAATATGCAGAGTTGAATATTACAGCGAACTGTTTGATCCAAATTTTGTAAAAGTTGTTGTTGACAAAAACTTTTTTGCATTATATTTTAGCAGGTCTGTTATACCTTTTGTAAGAGATAGCTTTTGTTTTCAACAACAAAATTTTGTAATAAAAGATAATGAGATAATTGAAAAGATAAGTTTTTACCGACACATAGGAGTTTATGTGTTTAGAAGAAACTTTTTGTTTAAATTTCTTTCTTTACCACAAGGGAAACTTGAGAGAGTTGAAAAACTTGAACAACTGCGTATATTAGAACATGGATATAAAATAAAAACTGTGTTAGTAGATGAAAGTCCTATTAATGTTGATACTGAAGAAGATTTAAAAAAAGTAAGGGAAATTATTAAAAAAAGGTATGAAAGTAGTAGAAGTAAAAAATATAAAAATTGGTAAAGGTCAACCTTTGGTTTTGATTGCTGGGCCGTGCGTTATAGAGTCTGAAAAAATCACTTTGTTGGTTGCAGAAAAAATTAAAAATATCTCTGAAAAACTTAAAATACCATTTATTTTTAAATCTTCATACGATAAATCAAATCGTTCATCAGTAGAAAACTATCGTGGTCCCGGATTAAAAAAAGGTTTAGAAATACTTAAAAAAGTTAAAGAAGAATTTGACATACCAGTATTGTCAGATGTACATTGTAAGACAGAGATTCCTTATGCAGCAGAAGTTTTGGATGTTATTCAGATACCTGCGTTTCTTTGTATGCAGACAGATATAGTTGTTGAAGCTGCAAAAACACAAAAAGTGTTAAACATTAAAAAAGGACAATTTTTAGCACCACAGGATATAAGAAAACCTGTCTCAAAAGCACTTTCAGTTGGGAACGACAAAATTTTGCTCACAGAACGAGGTACAGTTTTTGGATATAATAATATGATATTTGATATTCGTAGTATACCGATAATGCAACAAGTTGGTTTTCCAGTGATAGTAGATGTTACACACATAGTTCGTATCCCAGGGCCTACATCTAAAGAATCTGCCGGTGGTGAACCACAATATATCTCAACATATTGTTATGCTGCTGTTGCAGCAGGTGCAAACGGATTGTTTATAGAAACACATCCTAACCCGCAGGAAGCTTTATGTGATGCTGCAAGTATGCTCAAACTTGATTTTCTTGAAGAGATACTAGAAAGATGTATAGAAATATATAAGGTTGTTAACAGAATTAAACTTTAAAGGAGGGATAAAATATGACAAAAATAAAAGATGAAATTGAAAGAATACACAGAGATATACACAAAATAATCCTTTCTTCGGATATAAAAAACAAATACAGGTTGATACCTTACATAGCACGATGGGCTGCCGAACTAAAATATAAAGAAGAATATAAAGACTTGCTTGATAGTGAAAGGATTAATATTGCGATACACGATGTTTTAACCGGTAAAGTTACAATTGAGGATATTAAAAAACTGCCTCCATTGAAAGAAAGAAAGAAATTAAGTGTCTTACAATTAGAAACATTAACAAAAATTGAAGAAGAAAAAAAGCAAAAAAGTAAAGATAAGAAATGAAGAAAAATATTGTTGTAGGTATCACAGCAGGTATAGCTATATATAAAGTTTGTTCGTTAATAAGACAACTTAAAAAAAATGGTTATAATATAAAATGTATAATGACTGAAAATGCAACAAAACTCATCTCACCATTATTGCTTCAAGAACTATCTGAAGAAAAAGTTTATACACAAATGTTTTCCGAATATGAATACACACCGACACATATCTCTTTATCTGACTGGGCTGATTTAATTATTGTTGTACCTTGTAGTTGTAATACTATTTCAAAACTTGCAACAGGTAAAACAGAAGATTTGTTAACTTGTACAATTTTTGCTGCTGATTTTAAAAAAACAAAAGTTTTGTTATGCCCATCTATGAATTCAAACATGTGGCAACATCCTATTACACAACAGAATGTTAAGTTATTAAAAAAAATTGGGTATTATATCTTAGAACCTGAAAAAGGTGAGCTTTTATGTAAAAAAGTTGGCGTTGGAAGGTTGCCTTCAATAGAAAAAATTGTAAAATATATTAAAAAAATTTTAAGTTAACTTATGTATGCAGAAAATTGTTCTTATCACAACTGGTCCCACAAGAGAGTTTATAGATCCGATAAGGTTTATTTCAAACTTATCTTCAGGTAAATTAGGATATCATATTGCTAAACAGTTTATAAAAAATAAATATAAAACTATAATTGTAAGCGGTCCTACGGATATAAAATATCCTAAAAATTGGAAAGTTTATTATGTACAAACAGCAGAACAAATGTTTAATATTGTAAAAAATTTGTTACCTAAAATAGATGTTTTTATTTCTACAGCAGCTGTTTGCGATTTTAAACCAGAAAAAGTTTTTGTTGAAAAAATTAAAAAAAAGAAGAAAATAAGATTGTCTTTAGTATCAACAACTGATATTCTTGAATATGTTGGTAAAAACAAAGAAGTTTCACAAGTTGTTGTAGGGTTTGCATTGGAAACTGATAAAAAGAAAGCTTTAATCTATGCGAAAGAGAAATTGTACAAAAAAAATTTAGATTTAATTGTTTTAAATACAAAAGAAACTTTTGGTAGCGATTTTATAAAACCAACAATAATCTATTCTGACGGAAAAATACAAAAGTTTAAAAAAATGAAGAAAGAAAAGTTTGCAAAGTTAATATTTTGTTTAACAGAAAATTTGTTAAAAAGAAAAAAGTTATGAATAATATAGAACGGATAAAATTAAACCTTAGATTACAAAAACTTTTATCCGGTATAGATGGTCTTTATTTAGGCAAGAGATTAATGAAAACAGATCCTAAAAACAAAAAAAGTAAAACAAAGGAAGAAATGTTGGTAGAGTTAGAAGAAGAAGTAAAAAATTGTAAAAAATGTATGTTATACAAAACAAAAGTTAAATCTGTTTTTGGTGAAGGTGATCCTGATACAAAACTTATGTTTGTTGGTGAAGGACCTGGCTTTGAAGAAGATAAACAAGGTAGACCATTTGTAGGTGCAGCAGGTGAGTTGTTAACAAAAATTATTTCAGCGATGGGGCTTACAAGAGAAAAAGTTTATATTACAAATGTTGTAAAATGTCATCCGTTAAGAATTCCTGATCCGTACTTAAGAAACAATGATAGACCACCAACTAAACAAGAAATTGAAAGTTGTATACCCTATCTTAAAAAACAGATTATGATAATTCGTCCAAGGATTATTTGTTGTTTAGGTTCTACAGCTGCTACTGTGTTAACAAAAAAAGAGGAACCTATAAGCGAGTTAAGAGGGAAAATCTTTAAATATGAAGAAATACCTGAAATAGAAATTGTTCCAACTTATCATCCAGCAGCATTGTTGAGAAATCCTTCATTAAAACCTTTGGTTTGGAAAGATATGAAACTTATTATGAAAATTTTGGGGTTAAAATGATATGTTTTGTAATATAGTCTTTCCAATTCCATTACAACAAAAATTTGTTTATTTTTTGCCAGAACAAATAATTAAACAATTTTCTAATAACGAGATAAGAAGTTTGGTTGGAAGTAGAGCAATAGTAGATTTTGGCCCAAAAAAAGATGTTATTGGTGTGATTGTCGATGTTAAAGAAAAAGTGGAGTTTGATAAAAACATAAAACCAGTAAAAACTATATTTGATACGAAACCTTTGTTTAGTTTTGAACAACTTGAGTTTGCAAAAAAAATAGCTAATAAATATTTTGTTTCTTTAGGTATGGTTTTAAACCAGTTTTTTCCATACGAGGAAAAAGTAAAGTTTACACAAAGTATAATAGTTTCTCAAAATGTAAAAAGAGTAAAACTGGATGTAAATGTTAAATATCTGGAGTTTATAAAAGATAAAAAACTGTTGGTATTTGATACTATAAACGAAAAATTTTTGTTTTATACTAACATTATTTTTGATATAATAAATAAAGAAAAACAACTTATTATTTTGTTTCCTTCAAACGTTTATCTTATAGATTTTTGGAAATTTTTATTAAAAAACATTAATGGTGAATCTGTTTTATTAGTGAAATCAAAAGTTATGTTATACACTGGCGAGTTGCCTGTTAAAGAAAGGTTTAGAGTTTGGCAGTTGTTAAGAAACAAACAAATAAATGTTGTATTAGCGACAAAAGTTGGTGCGTTTTTACCGTTTGAAAATGTGACAAATGTTGTGATAGATGAAGCTGATTCCTTAGGGTATAAAAATCAAGAAGTGCCCATGTATCATGCTTGTGATATTGTTCAAGAAAGAGTTAAAACTTATAACATAGTTCTTAATTATAGTTTTTTTATACCGTCAGCAGAATTTTTTTATAAAAACAGAAAAAGTGTAAAATTTATAAAAAGTTGTGATAATTTAGCAAAAATAAAAGTTGTAAAAGGTGAACTTAAGAAAATAATTTTGGAAAATATTTACAAGTTTAAACAAACAGTCGTTATATTTCCTTATAAAGGTTATGCAAGGTTTTGTGTGTGTTGTATATGCAAACACAAAATACCAATTAAAAAAATGGTTTCTGAAGGATTTTTATGTCCCAAATGTGGGAGTAAGTATTATGAATTACGTGGTACAGGGATACAAAAGTTTGTACAAAAATTGTATGACATTAATAAAAACTTAACAATAGAATATATTGATTCAACTTTGAATACAAAAAAAATTGAAAAAATTATTAACGATTTTAATAACGAAAAAATAGATGTTTTAGTTGCAACACCGCTGTTGTTTAATTATATTTACAGAATAAGTTTCGCTAATGTTAAAAGTGTATATTTTGTATGCTTAGATAGTTTATTATATAGTGGGTCGTATCTTTGTTATGAAAATGTTTACAGGTTTATAACATTATGCAAGGTTTTGTTAAATAGTTATAACATTGCTGATGGAGAAATTTGTTTAGAAATATTTCATCAAAAAGAATATAATGATGTATTACTTTCGGAGATAAAAGTTTTTTTCAAAAAAGAATTAAAAATAAGAAAAGAACTTTGTTTCCCACCATTTTGTGAAGTTATAAAGATCACTTTAGTGAGTAAGAATAAAAATAAGCTTGAAGATATAATTGATATTGCAAAAGAAAAAATACGCTCTGTTTATTTGATAGAAGATATAATAAGTGAAGATAAAATGTTTAAGGTTGAAATTTTTATAAAAATGGACAAAAATTTTGAATACCAAATGGTGCAAATTAAAGAGTTAATTTTGTCAAAGTTTGATGTGAGATTTGACAAAGTTTATGTAGAATACAATCCTGTTTTGTAATTAGTGTTGAAATAAAAGTTTTATTTTTATAAAAGAGAAACACTATGAAAATAAAACTTAATCCAAAAATGTATTACAAACTTATCAATCATGGGCCATGTTGTTTGATAACTTCTGGGAATGAAAATATTAAAAATGTAGCGCCGATCGCTTGGGTTACACCCTTAAATGATGATCCACCGTTGGTGGTTATTTGTGTTTCATCCACACATTATACTGTTGAACTTATAAATAAATATAAAGAGTTTGTTATAAATGTGCCAAGTGTGAATCTGATTGAAGAAATTAAACTTGCTGGAAAAATATCTGGTAGGAAGAAAAACAAGTTTGAAATGTTAAAATTAACTGTTGAAGAAGGTGTTGAAGTAAAAACAGTTCATATAAAAGAATGTATAGGATTTATAGAAGCAAAATTAGTTGATAAAAAAGAGTATGACGGTGTGATACTTTTTGTTGGTAAAGTTGTCCACTGTGAAGTTGAGAAAGATGTTTTTGATGGTGAAAATTTGGTTCCTGAGAAAGCAAAAACAATACATCATGTTGGTGGTAACAAATTTTTTGTTTCATCAAAGATTATTTAATAATGGAAAGGAGTAAAAAATGAAAAAATATTTTTTGTTAACCCCGGGACCAACTCCAGTACCCCCTGAAGTCGCATCTGCTGAAGCTCAACCTATATTACATCATAGAACAACTGAATTTGGTAAAATATTTATCGATGTTATTGATGGAATGAAATATGTGTTCCAAACAAAGAACGATGTTTTAATGGTTACAGGTTCAGGGACTGCTGCTATGGAAGCTTCAGTGGTAAACTTGTTATCTGCTGGTGATGAAGTTATAGTAGCATCATGTGGGAATTTTGGAGATAGATGGGAGAACATTTGCAATGCTTACGGAGTCAAAGTGCATAAAGTTGCAGTTGAATGGGGGCAGGCAATTAATCCTGTTGATATTGAAGAAATTCTTAAGAAAAACAAAAATATTAAAGCTGTGTTTACTACACATACGGAAACTTCAACTGGTATTGTTAATGATATAGAAACAATTGGTAAAATAGTAAAAGATACAGAAGCTGTGTTAGTAGTGGACACTGTAAGTGGTCTAGTAAATCAAAAATTTTTAACTGATGACTGGTATGTTGATGTTGCAGTGACAGGTTCACAGAAAGGTCTTATGTCTCCACCGGGATTATCTTTTGTTACTGTTAGTCCAAAAGCATGGCAGTTAGTAGAAAAATCAACTTTACCAAAGTTTTATTTTGATTTTAAAAGGATGAGAAAATCAATTGATAACAAAGAAACACCCTTTACCCCTGCTGTTTCTTTAGTTGTTGCTATCCATAAAGCAATAGAAATGATAAAAGAAAAGACTTTAGAAAAAATATGGTATGATACAGAAAAACTTGCAAAAGCTGTCCGTGCAGCTGTAAAATCTATGGGATTAAAAATTTTCTGTGATGAGAACCATATAAGCAATATTGTAACGCCTATTTCTATGCCTGAAGGTGTTGATGGGCAAAAAGTTGTAAAAACATTAAGAGAGGAATTTGGTATTTCAATAGCAGGAGGACAATCTAAACTTAAAGGAAAGATTGTTCGTATAGCACATATGGGATATATAGACAAAACAGATTTAGTTGTAGGTATTTCATTTTTAGAGCTTGTGTTAAGAAGGTTTGGTGTGAATATTGAAGTTGGCAGTGGAGTGAAGACTTTTCAGGAAGTTTTGGAGGCAAAATAAAAAGGAGACAGAATATGAAAAAGTATAAGGTTTTAATGACATATAAAAATACTGAAGGATTAGAAAAACTTTTACACCATCCTGAAATACAAGTTGATATTAAACCTAAGCCAACTCAAGAAGAGTTAGCTAATATAGTGAAAGATTACGATTGTTTGTTAATCCGTTCTGAAGTAAAGGTTACAAAGGAAGTAATTGATGCATCTGAGAAACTTAAGCTTGTATGTCGTGCAGGGACTGGTGTTGATAATGTAGATTTACAATATGCTACGAAAAAAGGTGTGATAGTTATGAATGTCCCTGGCGGGAATACGATTTCTGCATGTGAACATACAATTGGTTTGATTCTTGCAATGATGCGAAATATACCTCAAGCATATGTTTCTTTAAAATCTGGCAAATGGGAAAGAGAAAAGTTCACAGGTAATGAACTTCAAGGTAAAACTTTAGGGTTGATCGGTTTAGGACGAATTGGTTCTGAAGTTGCTAAAAGAATGAAAGCGTTTGATATGAAAGTTATAGCTTATGATCCGTATGTGTCAGAAGAGTATGCGAAACAGATTGGTGTTGAACTAAAATCTTTTGAAGAAGTAATAAAAGAAGCAGATATTATTTCTTTACATGTGCCAAAGACGGAAGAAACTAAAAATTTGATAAATAAAGATGTTATGATGAAAATGAAAGATGGTGTTTGTATTGTAAACTGTGCCCGTGGAGGAATCGTTAACGAAAATGATTTATATGAAATGTTAAAATCTAAAAAAGTTGCAGCTGCTGCGTTGGATGTTTTTGAAAACGAGCCGATTACAAGTTCGCCATTGTTTGAACTTGATAATGTTATAGTTACGCCTCATTTAGGTGCTTCCACTGAAGAAGCACAAATAAAAATTGCAAAAGAAGTCGCTGATATGATAATAGACTTTTTTATCAATGGTATAATTAGGAATGCTGTTAATATTCCTTCTATAGATAAAGAAACTTATAACAAATTAGCTCCATACATAACTTTGTTAGAAAAAGTTGGTGTTTTACAAAGTAAACTTTTAGAAGGTGCAGTAAAAGAAATTTATATTCAGTACATTGGGCCTGTTTTCCAACAGTTAAATACATATATCCTTACTTCAGCTTATGTAAGAAGATTCTTATCTAATTTTGTTGATATCTCACTTAATTATGTTAACGCACAGGTTGTTGCAAAAGAAAGAGGGATCCTTGTTAAAGAAACAAAAATTGCCGAAGGTAAAGAATATAAAGAATATATTAATGTTATTGTGAAGACAACTAAACAAGAAAATTCTATATCTGCAGTTGTTATTAATAATAACGATTATCGTATTGTTGAGATTAACGGTATGGATTGCGATGTAGAACCTGAAGGAAAAATTATTATACTTTCTAATATAGACAAACCAGGAATAATTGGTAAAATAGGAACAATTTTAGGTGATAATAACATAAACATAGGCAAAATGTTTGTTGCAAGAAGAACAGTTGGTGGCGATGCGTTTACTTTTATAAATATTGACAACGATCTTACATGTGAATTAATAGAAAAAATAAAACAAGTTTCAGGAGTAAAAGAAGCAAAATTTGTTAATCTATGAATGATAAAAAAGCAATATTACAGATTAAAAATCTTACAAAAATTTATAAAAAACATAAGTTTGTATCTATAAAAAAAACTGTTGGTGTTGAAAGTTTGAACTTAGAGATTTTTGAAAACGAAATTTTTGGTTTGTTAGGTCTGAATGGTTCCGGAAAAACAACTGTTATAAAATTGATACTAGGGTTGTTGAAACCTGATGAAGGAGAAATTTATTTTCTTGACAAAAGACTGCCTGATTGGAAAATTAATAAATATATTGGCTATTTACCTGAAATGGTGAGTTTTAACAAAAATTTTTCTGGCTACGAATTGTTAAAATTTTATTCAAAACTTACAAATCTTGTAGATGAACAAAGATTGAATAAGATAATAAAGTTTGTAAAGCTTGAGAACGATATTCATCGTAAAGTGTCTGATTATTCAAAAGGTATGATACAAAGGTTAGGTATAGCACAAGCTATTCTTCATGATCCTTATCTTTTGATTTTTGACGAACCTACAAGCGGATTAGACCCTGTAGGTATAAAAGAAATAAGGGATTTTATATTGGAGTTAAAGTCTCAAGGTAAAACAATATTTTTTTCTTCACATTTAATTTCTGAACTTGAGAAAGTTTGTGATCGTGTTGGGATAATACACAAAGGGAAAGTTATACGTATAGTGGACAATAGTGAATGGCAAAACATACCCTTAGAAGAAATTTTTATTAACACAATTACACAAAATTAAATAAAAGGAGAAAGTTGTGAAAAAAAATATAATATTTATAACAACACTTTTTTTGTTAAATCACAACTTATTTTCGGTTGTTGTTGACAAAGTTATTGTAAGAGTTAACAAAGAGAATATTATGAAGTCAGAGTTTGATAAACTTTACAACGCAGCAGTTGAACAACTAAAACAGCTTTCATCTAAAGAAATTTCTAAAGAAGAAGAAGAAATGTTAAAACAAAAAGTTTTAGATCATCTTATTGCACAAAAGTTGTTGCTTCAAGAAGCTAAAAGAAGAAATTTAAAAGTTACAAAACGTGAACTTGAGGAAGGAATAAAAACAATAAAGTCAAGGTTCCCATCAGACCAGATGTTCCAACTCGAACTAAAAAAAGAAAATCTTACTGAGAAACAATTTCAAAAACAACTTGAAGAACAAATAATGGTGTTGAAACTTGTTGATGAAGTGGTGAAGAAAAATGTCGTTCAGCCTACAGAAAAAGATGCAAAAGAGTTGTTTAATAAACTTGTTAGATATATTGAAAAAAAAGATATTAAAGATGTGAAAGAAGAAGAACAAGAAGAATTCAAACTTTTAGCACAGCTTGTTCAACGATATTTTGATGAACAAGTACGTGTTAGACATATTTTGGTAAGAGTTGATGCTAATGCAAGTCAAAAAGAAAAAGAAGAGGCAAAAAAGAAAATTTTAGAAATAAAATCAAAGATTGATAAAGGAGAAGATTTTGCTACATTAGCACAAAAATTTTCTGAAGATTCTGGCAGTAGAGAACGTGGTGGTGATTTAGGGTTTATTGCTAAAGGTGATACTGTTGAAGAATTTGAAAAAGTTGCTTTTTCTTTAAAAGAGGGTGAGGTTAGTGATGTTGTAGAAACAAAATTTGGGTATCACATAATCAAAGTTATAGAAAAAAGGCCAAAAAGAAAACCTGATTTTGAACAAATTAAAGAAGATCTGTTGCAATATTTATTAAGAAAAAATGCTGAGAAATGTTATGACGAGTTTGTTGAAAGTTTAAAGAAAAAAGCTGATATTCAATATTTTGAAAAATAAAATAGCTGTATGGATAAATACTTGTTGGTTATTAGTTGTGGCGAAGTTTTAGGTATTAGCTACGAACTTGTTTTAAAAATATCTAAGTTTTTAGAAAACAACAGATTTCTTATACCTGTTTTAGTGGGTAATTTAAAATGGTTAAAGTATGTATCTAAAAAAATAAATACAGGCTTATCTTTTTTAGTAGTAAACGAAGAGATATTAGCTACAACTCAAAAACTCGTCTTGCCAAAACAGAAATGTTTATTGATAGATGTTTTACCAAATTATGATATTTTTACTTTAAAAAGAAATTCTGGCGAAGTTTCAATCTGTACATTAGAAAAAACTGTTGATTTAATTCACTTATTTATTAAATTTAAGAAAAAGTTTTGTTTATTGACCATGCCTGTATCGAAAAAAAATATACAAAAATATAATAAAAATTTTGTTGGACATACAGAATTTTTTGCAAAAAAATTTGATATTTCTTTATACAATGTATCTATGCTAATGGAAGGAGAAGATAAAGATAGAAATTTGTATAGAGTTTTAATGTTGACAAGACATATTCCTTTAAAAGATGTTGTTAAAAATTTAGATGTTGAAAAAAGTGTTGTTCAAATAAAAAATGTTGTAGATTTTATTGACAAGTATGAAAAGATAAAAGTAAATAATATTTTCTTATGTGGAGTTAATCCACACAATGGAGATAATGGTGCTATAGGTAAAGAAGAAATAACGGTTTTTCCAGAAATAGTTAAGAAATTAAAATCTACTTTATACAATAAAAAAATTTTTTATCCATACTCAGCTGCAGATGCTTTTAATTATGTTAGATGCAAAAAAGATTCTTTAATTGTGTGTATATATCATGACCAGGCAATGTTGCCATTAAAACTTTTGTGTGGTTATAAGATTACAAATATTACTGTAGGATTACCATTTTTACGAGTTTCTCCAGGACATGGTACAGCTGAAAATATTATGTTTAAAAATTCTGCTGATCTTTCAGGAGTAAAATTTTGTATTGAAAAGCTTCAAGAGTTTTTAAATAATGTTAAAGAAAAATATTAAGATAAGAAAAGTTCAGATATTTGACCTTGACGAAATTTACGAGATTGAGAAAGAAAATTTTAAAGTTTGTTGGACTAAAGAATTTATACAGTTTAACATTCAGTTATTTGATCACATAAGAAAATTCTATGTTGCGACAGATGCTGAGACAAACAAAATTGTTGGGTATATAATTTGTTGGTTATCAGACAAGACAGCTCATATTTACAATCTCGCTGTAAAAAAAGAATATCAAAACTGTGGAATTGGTAGTAGATTATTAGAATATTTGTTAGAAGATTTGAAAAAAGAAGGAATAAAAACGGTTGTTCTGGAAGTGAGAAAAAGTAATCAGAAAGCAATTTATTTATATAAAAAATTTAATTTTGTCGAAATAGATGTTTTAGTTAAATTTTATCCTGATGGCGAAGATGCTTTATATATGATAAAAGATTTGTAATGAATAGTTTCAAGTTCATAGTCAATAAGTTAATAACAAAAGTAGGAGCAGGTTATGAGGATTAAATATAGTAAAAAAATTTTGTCGTTACCACCATATTTATTTATTGAACTTGATAAAAAAAAGAGACAGTTGGAACAAAAAGGTGTTGACATAATTTCGTTAGGCGTAGGAGATCCTGATTTACCTACACCTAAACACATTGTTGAAGTAATGAAAAAAGCTGTTGAAGATCCTAAAAATCATCGTTATCCTTTTGGTAAAGGGATAAAAGAATTTTGTGATGCGGTAGCTAATTGGTATAAAAAAAGGTTTAATGTTGAACTTGATCCTGAAACAGAGATACATTCGCTTATAGGTTCAAAAGAAGGGATTGCTCATCTTCCGTTAGCTTTTGTTGATGAAGGTGATTATGTATTAGTTCCTGAACCGGGGTATCCTGTGTACCAATCATCGGTTATATTTGCAGGTGGAGAAATTTTTTATATGTCTTTAAAAGAAGAAAACAAGTTTTTAGTTGATTTTGATTCAATACCAAAAGAAGTTTTAAATAAAACAAAACTTATGTTTTTAAATTATCCAAATAATCCAACAACACAAGTCGCAACAAAAGAATTTTTTGAAAAAGTGGTAGATATCGCAAAAAGGTACAACATAATTGTTGTACATGATTGTGCATATTCAGAGATATATTTTGAAGAACCGCCAATTAGTTTTCTTGAAGTTGAAGGAGCAAAAGATGTTGGTATTGAATTTCATTCGTTGTCAAAAACATACAATATGACAGGCTGGAGGATAGGTTTTGTTTGTGGTAATAAAGACATAATTGCTGGATTGTCAAAAGTAAAAGACAATTTTGATTCAGGAGTTTTTACAGCAATACAGGAAGCAGCAGTAGCTGCGTTAGAAGGACCACAAGATTGTGTTGAAGAAATGAGAAAAATATATAAAGAAAGAAGAGATGTTTTAATAGATGGACTTAAAAAACTTGGTCTTGAAGTATTTTTTCCAAAAGCAACTTTTTATGTATGGTGTAAAATACCAAAAAATGAAACTTCTATATCTTTTGCAGAGAAGTTGTTATCTGTTGGTGTTGTTTGTACACCGGGTGTTGGTATGGGGAAAAGTGGGGAAGGATATGTAAGGTTTGCTTTAACAGTTGACAAAAAAAGAATTGAAGAAGCTGTTGAAAGAATGAAAAAAGTGTTGTAATTAAAGAATGCATAGTGTATATATAGGATTAGGTTCAAATCTTAAAGATAGGTTCACAAATATAAAAATAGCTTTATATCACTTAAGTACTCTTGGCAAAATTGTCAAAAAATCTTCTTTATATAAAAGCTCGCCAGTTGAATATAAACGTCAGCCATACTTCTTAAACTGTGTTGTGAAACTTGTCACTAAATTGTCCCCTTATAAATTGTTAAAAAAATTAAAAGATATAGAAAAAAAGATGGGTAGAAAAAAGACAAAAAAAAGATTCCAACCACGAATTATTGATTTGGATATCTTGTTGTACGACAGAAAAATTATAAAAAAGAAAAGCTTAATAATCCCTCATGAAAAATTGCATAAAAGAAAATTTGTTTTATGGCCGCTTGCTGAAATAGCACCAAATTTTGTTCACCCTGTGTTAAAGAAAAAGATTAAAGAGATTAAAAATGAATTAAGAGATCCGTCCCAAAAAATATGGCGAATATATAAGTGATTTATATTTCTTTCTTTTCAATTTCTTTTACTTCAATATAAGTTTTTAGTCCGTTTTTTGATAAAAGTTCTAAGAACGGATCTGGATCTAATTCTTCAACATTTACCATTTTTCTAACATCCCATATACCTTTTGCAACAAGTATCGCTGCCACTACTGGAGGAACTCCAGCAGTATAACATATTGCATGAGATTCAACTTCCTTCCATACTTCTTGATGATCACAAATTAAATATATTACCATTTCTCTATGTTTACCATCTTTTTTTCCGACAATAAAATTGCCAATCCATTCAACACCTGTATAATTTGGTCCTGCTAATGAAGCAGGATCCGGTAATAACGCTTTGAGTAGTCTTAAAGGAATAACTTCTCTACCATCATGTGTTTTAACAGGTATGTGTGATGTTAAACCTAAATTTTTTAAAGTGTTAAAAACATTTAAATAATGGTCAGAAAAATACATCCAAAATCTTATTGTATTTATATCCATAAGTTGTGATAATGAATGTATTTCATCATGCCCGTTAAGATATACTGTATATCTACCTAAACCTGGTAAATCAAATTCTCTTTTGATAGTATGCACAGGTTCACAGACCCATTTTTTGTCAACCCAAACCCATGCTTTTATAAATTCTCTAAAATTTATCTCAGGATCAAAATTTGTAGCAAAAAATTTTCCATGATTGCCAGCATTAACATCAACAATATCTACTGTTTCAATTGTGTCAAAATAATGTTTTTTAGCATATGCAGTATAAGCGTTTACTATTCCAGGGTCTGCACCAACTGAAAGTATCGCTGTTATACCTTTTTGTTCACAAAGTGGTTTTCGTTTCCATTCATAATTAGCATACCATGGTGGATCTTCACAAGGTTTGTCAGGTTCTTCATGTATTGCAGTATCAAAATATGCAGCGCCTGTTTCTATACATGCGTGTAAAACAGGCATGTTTAAATATGATTGACCAAGTTGGATCACCATCTCAGATTTTGTTTCTTTAATAAGTTTTATAACATCTTCTGTTTTTGTTGCGTCAATTTGTTTTGAATAAATTTTTTTTGATGGATCTTTTATATTTCCTTTTCTTTTTATACTTTCAATAATTTTATCACATTTTGATTGTGTCCTTGAAGCGATACATAGGTCTCCTAAAATATCGTTATTCATTGCGACTTTATGTGCAGCAACATGTGCTACTCCACCTGCTCCTATTATTAGTACATTTTTTCTTGACATATTGTATCACCTCCTTTTTTAAAGTTTAATTCTGTACTTATGACAAATTATATAAAAAGTCTTCGTAAGAAAATTTTCTTACAACTTCTATCTGCCCATTCAACCTTTTTACAACAATAGAAGGCATTTGTAATCCGTTAAACCAATTTTTTTTAACCATAGTATACCCGGCAGCATCTTGGATTCTTATTATATCACCAACTTTTAGTTTTTTATCAAAATTATAAATTCCAAACACATCACCTGCTAAACATGACCTACCAGCAATCATGTATTTATATTTTCCTTCAGGCGAAGTTTTTAGTTTTGCTGGAGTTCTATAAATTAAAATATCAAGCATATGTGCTTCAGTTGAGGCGTCAACAATAGCAATATCTATCTCGTTGTGGACAATATCCACAACTTGGCAGACAAGTTCTCCACATTCTGTAATTACAGCTTCACCAGGTTCTAAATAAATCTGTACTTTAAATTTTTTTGAAAACCACAAAAGTTTTTTTGCAAATTCTTTTAACGGATATTCTTTTTTTGTAAAGTATATTCCGCCACCTAAACTTACCCAGTCAACTTTTGATAAGACAAATTCGTAATTTTCTGCTATGTAATCCAAGTTTTTTGAAAAGTTTTCAAAATTGTCGTTTTCACAATTAAAATGAAACATCACTCCATCAATTAAATTTAACCCCTCTTTAATAGCATTTTTATCCACAACCCCTAATCTTGAGAATCGTCTTGCAGGATCAGCTAAGTCATATTGAGAATAACTTACTTTTGGATTAATTCTTAATCCTATCTCCAAATCTTTTACTTCATTATAAAATTTTTTTAGTTGGGAAACAGAATTAAAAATTATTGTTTTTGCATATTTTTTTATTTCTTTTATTTCTTCTAATTTGTATCCCACACAATATGCATGTGTTTCTTTACCAAACTTTTCGTATCCAAGCCGTGTTTCGTATAAAGAACTGCTTGTTGTACCATCTAAATATTCACGTATCAAATTAAAAACGCTCCATGTTGAGAAACATTTCAGCGCTAAAAGTACTTTTACACCTGTTTTCTTTTTTAGCCACAAAATTTTTTTTAAGTTGTGCAACAATTTTTTTTCGTCAATTAAATAATATGGTGTTTCAAGTTTTGTTTTCATACTCAAAAATTCTATAAAATAAAAAAATTTTTTTCAAGATAAAAATTAAAAAATTTTTTTTTGATAACTATTGAAAATAAGAAAATAAAAATATATGAAATTGACAAATTTTTAAAAAATTTTTAAGTCTAGTAATCAATGAGAAAAAGTCAAAATTTTACACCTTTACTTGATACATTACTTAATCATGCGTATAACAAAGTCGTTTCTTTTCACACACCTGGTCATAAAAATGGTGCAGGCATCCTACCTAAATTAAGAGATTTTACAAAAAGAAATGTTTATTATTTAGATGTAACAGTTTTTCCTGAAGTTGATTCGTTACACGATCCAGTAAGTTGTATAAAACATGCACAAGAGTTAGCTGCAAAAGCATATAATAGTAAACATGCATTCTTTTTAGTTAACGGTTCTACTGTAGGCAATATTGCAATGTTGCTATCTGCGTGTGATCCTGGCGATTCCGTTATATTGTCACGTACCTGCCATAAGTCAGTTTTAGCAGGGATAATTTTAGCAGGTGTTTGGCCGATATGGATCAAACCAATTGTTGATCAAAAACGTGATATAATTTATGAAGTTTCTTCAAAAGAGATTGAGGAATATATTAAAAACTATCCCGAAGCAAAGGCTGTGTTTGTAACTTCACCAAACTACAATGGTGTATGTACAGATTTGATAAAAATCCAAGAAGTATGTAATAAATACAATAAGATTCTTTTAGTTGATGAAGCACATGGTCCTCATTTAAAGTTTCATCCTGACCTACCAGTGTCAGCAGCAGAAGTTAATGTAGACATGTTCGTTCATTCTATGCATAAAGTTTTGTCGGCTTTAAGTCAAGGTTCTATTTTACATTTTAAGTCAGATAAAATCGATATTAACAGAGTTAGACGTGTAGTTTCTATGTTACAAACCACAAGCCCAAATTATTTCATTTTAGCATCTATTGATGCGGCAAGGATGCAAATTGTTAAATACGGATTTAAAGTTTTCAATAAACTTATTAGATATTGTGAACAAGCACGCGAAGAAATTAATAAACTACCAAATATCTCTGTATTAACGAGAAAAGAAATTCAGTCAGAATATTATGATTTAGATCTAACAAAACTTACAATAAATGTTACAAAAACAGGATTGCCTGGATATAAAATTGAAGAAATCTTAGCAAAAGAATATAAAATACAAGTTGATTGTGCAGACATGTTTAACCTTGTTGCTATTTGTGGTTTTGGAACTGCAAAAGAAGATATTGAAAAACTTGTGTATGCTTTAGCTGATATATCGAAAAAATATTCAGGTAAACATAAATTTTGGGAACTTCAGTTACCACCGCTTACAACAGAAGTTGTCATGTTACCAAGAGATGCATTTTTTTCTTCTAACACAAAACGTGTTCCACTAAAAAAATCTGCTGGTTATATCTCAGCACAAGTTTTAACACCATATCCGCCAGGGTTGCCAATACTAACACCGGGCGAGCGTATAACAAAAGAAGTTGTTAGTTATTTAGAAGAACTTGCTTCGTTTACTGTACGTGTCTCAGGACAAGAAGGCGAATTGTTGAAAACTATAAAAGTTATAAAATAATTCTTTAATCCCTAATGTTATGAAAAAAAAGAGACAGAAGAAAAAAATAAAAGTTTTAAAAATTAAAAGAAAAGAAAGACTTTTGTTATCAAAAAAATTTATTGAAGAATGTAAACAGAAGTTGATAAAGAAATACGACGAATTGTTGAGCTTGCAAAAAAGTGCTGCTAATATATTGTTTGAAGAGAAAGGTGATGAAGCAGATATTGCTGATAGTGTATTAGGTAAAGAAATGGCTCAAGAACTTACTGATACTCAAAGAAAAATAATTGATTTAATAGCTTTGTCTTTAGAAAAAATTAACAAAGGAACTTATGGTATTTGTGAACATTGTGGTAAAATGATTAGTAAAAAAAGATTGATTGCGTTACCTTGGGCAAGATATTGTATCGAATGTCAAGATAATATTGAAAAATAGTTTTTAAAACTCTTGACAAAAGTTTTTTATTTTTTTATTAAAAAGCCTAATTATGAAACGTCGAGTTTCTTATGCAGATTTTATAGATATTCTTAATGGATTATTAGAAAAAGAACAGAAATTAATTTATTATCCTTTAAACAATGGTCATCTTTCCAACACTTCTGTTAATAAAGATTTAAAAAATTTTTCTCTCTTAAATATAAGAACTATTGAACCAATAAAACTGTTATTCTTTCCTGTAAAAGACAGTTTAGTGGATAAAATAGAGTTAAAACAACGAATTGGTGTTGGTATAAAATGGTGTGATATTCAAGCAATAAAAGTGCTAGATAAAATCTTTCTTAGTGATTATGTTGATGAGAGTTATAAAAACTATAGAGAACAAACTTTAATAATTACTACTGATTGTATAAATCCTCAACAAAACTGTTTTTGTAGTTTAGTTGGTGGCAAACCATATGTTGAACAAAAAGATGGTATAAGTGATTTAAATATATCTTTTGTTGATGATAATAATTTAATTTTAGAATCTTTTTCTTTAACTGGTGACAAATTTTTGCAAGAATATTTTAATAACTTTGACGAACCTACAAAAACAGAAGAATTACAGAGAGATAGTAATCGAGAAGTTGCAAATAAAAAAATTTTTAATCATAATATTGAATTTTTAAAAGAAGAAAATGAAAAATATTACAAAACTTTAAAACATACGTACGAATTTGATAAAATTTGGGATTCAGCATCAGAAAAATGTGTGCAATGTGGTGGGTGTAACTTTATCTGTCCAAGTTGTTATTGTTTTTTGATAAGAGAAGCTTCAGAATCTTTTGAGAACCAATTTAGGGACAAAGTATGGGATGTTTGCCATTTTACAGGTTATGCACGTGTAGCTGGCGGTGCTAATCCAAGAAAGTATAAGTATCAGAGGTTTAGAAATAGATATCAATGCAAGTTTGTATATAGATATGAAAACTTTGGTTTTTATGCATGTACAGGTTGTGGAAGATGTATTGATGTATGTCCTGCAAAAATTGATATAAGGAAAGTGATAAGAAGTTTAGTTTTAGCAAAAGGTGAGGAAGTGATTGTGAAAAAGTAGGTAGATTAGCAGTTAAAAGGTAGTTAAAAATCAAATGTGTAGGGCAATGCTTTAGCATTGCAAATGAAATATGAACATATATATACCAAAAAACTTCAAGATAATAAAAATTATTGAAGAAACACCTAATATAAAAACATTTACTTTAAAACCACTTAATGGAGAAAAATTTAGTTTTCAAACAGGCCAGTTTATAGAACTTACAGTTTATGGTGTTGGTGAAGCACCGTTTACTCCATCTTCATCACCATATAAAACTGAAACAATTGATGTTACAATAATGCGTGTTGGAAGAATGACCGAAGTTTTACATTCTTTGAGAGAAGGAGATATTGTTGGTATTAGAGGTCCTTATGGTAAAGGTTATCCTGTGGAAAAATTCGTAGGAAAAGAAGTCTTAATAATAGGAGGTGGTGTGGGGCTTGCTCCTTTGCGTTCTCTTTTGTTAACATTAATAGAAAGAATAAATGAGTTTAAAAGGATAATTCTATGTTATGGAGCAAGAACTCCTCAAGATGTTGTTTATAAATATTTATTCCCTGAATGGAAAAAAGTTAAAGGTTTAGAAATTTTACGCTCTGTTGACAAATGTAAGCCGGGAGAATGGGATGAAACTATTGGTGTAGTAACTTGTTTATTAGATAAAGTTCAAGTTGATATAAAAAATTGTGTTGCAGTAGTATGTGGCCCGCCGATTATGATGAAGTTTACAACTTTGAAACTTATTGATATGAATTTTTCTCCAGCACAGATTTATCTTTCAATGGAAAGGAATATGAGTTGTGGGTTAGGAAAGTGTGGACATTGTCAAATAGGAAGTTATTTTATTTGCAAAGATGGTCCTGTGTTTACTTGGGAGCAATTAAAAGATATACCGGAACCGTTTGAATAATAAAAAACTTGTAGGGCAATGCTTTAGCATTACTTATTTATTATAAAATATTATGACAAAAAGAATTTTTATAGATATAGAGAAATGTTATAGTTGTAAAGAATGTAAGGCGAAGTGTTCGTATTATTACCAACACTCGCAAACATTTAGAGATTTAGAAAAAGAAGAGTCGCAGAATAAAGGTTTTGAAAAATTTTTTTCAAAAGTTTTACAATACTACATATGTCGTAGGTGTGAAGATGCGTTTTGTATTACAGCATGTCCTAACGAAGCGTTGTTTAAAGATCACAATGGTATATTGCATAAAAGTTTGTTCAGATGTACTTCATGTAAAAGTTGTTTAGTTGCATGTCCTTTTGGTACTATTTATAAAGATGTTTTGGAATACAAAAGTTCACAATGTGATTTTTGTTTAACTCGTGCTGATGATAAAAATCCGCCTTTGTGTGTTGTCAGTTGTCCTGAAGGAGCAATACAATATGTTGAAATTGAACCAGATGAAAAACAAGATATTTATGAAATTAACAAAAATCTTGTTGCAAAAGTTAAAAAATGGATTTTAGAACCTACAAAGAAATAATATGAGCATAATTTATTATTTAATTTTTCCGGGATTTGTTTTCACTACAATATTTTCAATGATAGTATGCTGGTTTGATAGAAAACTTACTGCACGTTTGCAATGGCGTAAAGGTCCTCCATTGTTGCAAAATTTTTATGATTTATTCAAACTTTTTTCAAAAGAAGTTGTTATACCGGATAGCGCAAATAAAACATTGTTTGTTTTACCACTTATTATTGGATTATTTTCAACAGTGCTTGTTGCAACAATAGAATGGTTAGTAATAATTTTGCCTCAACATAGTTTTGTTGGTGATGTTGTAGTTGTTTTATATTTATTTATGATACCTTCGATAATGTTTATGATAAGTTCTGCAGCCTCAGGAAATCCTATTGCTATGGTTGGTGTATCAAGAGAGATAAAACTTATGTTATCTTATGAATTACCGCTTGTATGTGCAGTTTTGGTTTCTATTATAAAATCAGGAAGTATAAGATTTGTTGATTTAATGAAAATATCGGCCTTTTCAAGTGTATCTGAAATAATTGCTTTAGTCGTTGCAATAATATGTTTTCATGCAAAGTTGGGCCTTGTACCATTTGATATCGCAGAAGCTGAAACAGAACTTGCAAGCGGTATCTTTATAGAATATTCAGGTCCATTACTAGGCATAGTAAGGTTAACAAGACAAATTTTGTTTTCCACAGCACCACTTTTTATTATTACAGTATTTTTGTTTAAAGGAAGTTGGTGGTTGTTAGTAATAAAGTATATCTTAATTGTTGTGATTTTTACTTTAATTAGAAATGTTAACCCAAGATTAAGAATTGATCAAGCGATAAAATTTTTTTGGTTTATAGTATTTCCAATAAGTTTGTTAGGGATAATTTTAGCGTTATTAGGGTTATAAAAGATGAATATACTAAAAAAGTCAACACTTAAATCGTTATGGGTGTTTCATTTTGCTTTATCACCATGTAATAATTGTGATATAGAGATTCTTGATGCACTAACACCAAGATATGACCTGGAAAGATTCGGTATACAACTTGTTGGGTCAATAAGACATGCAGATGTTTTGCTTGTAACAGGTGTACCAAATTATAAAAATTATAAAAAACTTGTTGAATTATATGAACAAGCACCAAAACCTTGTTTTGTTGTAGCGGTTGGTACATGTTCATGTGGCAGAGGAGTGTTCAAAGATTCGTATAATAGTCCCTGTCCTGTTGACCAACTTGTGCCTGTTTCAGCATATATTCCAGGTTGTCCACCGAAACCTGAAGCAATTATTGCTGGTGTTGTGAAATTAATAAAGGCATTAAGTAAATAAATGTAGGGCAAACCTTTAGGTTTGCGGATATAATTTACGCAAGGCTGAAGCCTTGTCCTACAAATGAAAAAAATAAAAAATATCGTAGGCCAAACTTTTTAAGTTTGCAAAAATATATGAAAGAAGATATAATATCGCAAGTAAAGCAAAAACTTGGGGACAAAATTTTAAATTTTTTTGAAAAAAATAAAAAAAGGTATTATATTGAAATTGATAAAAAAGATATTGTAGAATGTAGTAAAATTTTGTTTGATGATTTAGGTTTTAGGTTTCAGACTGCCTCTGGAGTTGATTGTGAACAAAATTTTGAAATTTTGTATCATTTTAGTTATGATAAAACTGGACAAATTGTTTCATTAAGGGTAAAACTAGATAAAGAAAAACCAGAAATTGAAAGTTTAACAAAAGTTTTTAAAGCGGCAGAATGGATTGAAAGAGAAATCTGGGAACTTTTAGGAATAAATTTTGTTGACCATCCAAACTTAAAACATTTACTTTTGTCAGACGATTGGCCACAAGGAAATTATCCGTTAAGAGAAAAATAAAAATGATAAATGATATGAGCGAAAATAATAAGAGAAAAATTATACCAATAGGTCCATACCATCCATTACAAGAAGAAGCAGAGTTTTTTAAGTTATACATTGATGGTGAAACTGTTGTTGACATAGATATAGAAATAGGATACAACCATCGTGGAATTGAACAAATTTCTACTATGAGGCATTATGATCAGATACCATACACAGTTGAACGTATTTGTGGAATTTGTTCAACTTCACATCCGTTTGCTTATGTTAACGCAGTTGAAGATTTGCTTGGTATAGATATTCCTCTTCGTGCAAAATGTATAAGAAGTATAATTGGTGAACTTGAAAGATTGCATTCACATTTACTATGGCTTGGTTTAGCAGGACATTTTATAGGATACAACACTGTATGGATGTGGTCATGGAAATATAGAGAGTCAGTATGTGACATTTTAGAGCTGATTTCAGGTAATCGTCAACATTATTCAATGTTTAAAATAGGTGGTGTAAGAAAAGATATACCAAAAGATTTAATACCGCAAATTGAAAAAATGTGTGATGATTTAATCCCAGCAATAGATATGTTTAAAGGTGCTGTAATGGACGATCCTGTTATACATGCTCGACTTAAAGGTGTAGGAGTTTTGACAAAAGAAGATGCAATAAATTTCTGTGTTGTAGGACCTACTGCAAGAGCAAGCG
>Ga0197143_1000513_pt1 | contig 41389 bp, 40 predicted proteins | sample GBS70_MetaG_FD_148603 | JGI IMG/M metagenome (GOLD analysis project Ga0197143, IMG submission 148603) | Sediment microbial communities from Great Boiling Springs, Gerlach, Nevada, United States - GBS 70_MetaG | ecosystem: Environmental > Aquatic > Thermal springs > Hot (42-90C) > Sediment... | reverse complement strand
ACCACCTCGGCGGCACGAACCACCTCCGGCGGTTCGAACCCCGCTTCGCCCAGGCCCAGGGCCACGTCCACCTCTCCCACCGTAAGCACCACCCAGGCGGCCGGACCCTTCGGCCCGGGGTAGGCCTGAAAGCCCACCGACCCGCCCAGCCCCAGCTCGGGCCGGTCGGCCAGCTCGTCGGGGCCGAGCACCCGCCCCAGCTTAAACTCCCGGCCCAGGGCCGAAACCGCCTCGGCCGGGCTCAGGCTTGGGTCCGTCCAGACGACCAGGTCCAGGTAACGGTCCCAGGCCGGGAGCCGGTTTAGAAGGGTTCGGACAAGGCCGCCGGAAGCCCGGGTTGACCCGACCAGGACCCGGCCTTCGGAAGTCTCGGCCAGCAGGACGCGACGGCCGCCCAGGTCGTAAAGGTCCAGCCGGGCCGGGGCGGGGAGGAGGGCGGCGGCCAGAAGGGCCCCGCCCAACAGGCAGGCCGGGGCCAGCCAGCGTACTGGGCCGTGAGACTGGAGCCCACGTACACCACGCAGAAGGGCCCCGCCCAACAGGCAGGCCGGGGCCAGCGGCCAGGTGCGGGCAATAAAGGCGCGGGTAGGGCCGAGGGCGAGCGCCCCGAGGGCACCCAGCCAGAGGGCCGTCTCCGGCCCGCCCCACGGCCCGACGGCAAAGGCGGCCCCGGGCATCCCCGAAAGGACCCGGACTGTCCCCAGGATAAGGGCAAGCGGCGGCCTCGCCACGACGGTGAGGGCGTCCCCGACCGGCCCCAGCGGTCCGGCCAGGGCGAGGGCGGCCGACCCGAAAAGGGCCGCCGGCACCGCTGGGGCAATCAGCACGTTGGCCGGAAGCGCCGCCATTGAGAGCATCCGGAAGCTGGTCAGCATCGCCGGAGTCGTTGCCGCCCAGGCGGCCGCCGTCACCGCCGCCGCATCCGCCGCCCCCAGGCCGACCCGCCGGACCAGTCCCGGCCGGCCCTGGCCCCCCAGTCGGGGCAGATACCACCCCTGCAAGGCCGGCACCAGAAAGATTATTCCGGCCGTTGCCAGCACGCTCAGCCGAAAGCTCAGGTCGGCCAGAAATCCCGGGTCCGCAAAGAGCATGGCCGCAACGGCCAGGCCCAGGGTGTTCGCCGGCCACCCCGACCGGCCCAGGGCGACGGCGGCGAGGGCGATGGCCCCCATCAGCCCGGCCCGGATAGTCGGCGGGCTCGGCCCGACAAGGCCGATGTAAAGGCCGACCCCGGCCAGGCCGAGGACCCACCCCCACCTCCCCCCGAAGAGCAGTCGGCCGGCCCACAGGCAGACCGTCCCGACGAGCCCGACGTTGTAGCCCGACACGACCAGGATGTGGGTCGTGCCGGTGCGGTTGAAGGCTGCCCGGGTCTCGGCCGAGAGGCCCGAGCGGAGGCCCAGGAGCAGCCCCTCGGCCAGGGCCGCCTCGTCCGAAGGGAGCCGGCTTCGCAGGTTCGTCCCGAGCCGGCGCCGCACCCGCCCGGCCAGGGTGGTCAGGGCCTCCCCGGGCTCAACGGCCAGGACCTTCCCGTCGTAAACGACCCGGCTTACACCCCGGGCGGCAAGCCAGGCCCGGTAATCAAAGTCGGGGCTCCGGCCGGGCACCCGGAGGGTCCCGCTGATGACCACCCGGTCGCCCGGAAGGATCGGCCCTGGGTACGCCGTCCGCACCACGACCCGGCCCGCCGCCGGCTCCCACCCCAGCTCCGACCGGCGTCCGGTCAGCCCCAGCCAGACCTCCTGCCCGGCCGCCCGGGGGATGGGCTCGTCGAGAACCGTTCCTTCCAGGACGGCCCGGGTGCCGTCGGCCGCAACGGCTGGCCAGCCGGGGTCGGGGGCCGGGCCGAAGGCGATGCACACCCAGAGGAGTCCCCAGACGGCGAGCCCGAGGCCGGCCTGCCGGACCCAGAAATTTCGGTTTAGCAGGAGGATGCCCAGGCCGGCCAGGGCGACGACGGTGGCCGCGGTCGGGTCGGCCCGGTCGGCGGCCCAGGCGGCCATAAGGGCGCCGATGCCGGCCCCCATCGGGCCCTATAATTCTCCCGGGAAAATGGGGTGTTTAAGCGCCTGGTCAGGGCTGGGGTTCGGTATCGGCCTCTTCCTGGCCGTGGCCCCGGGCCGCCGCTGGTGGCAGCGGCTGGTGGGGGTTGGGCTCGTCTGGGCCTTCTTTTTCTTCATCGGCTACTTCTGGCTCGTCGGGGCGGTGGCCCAGTCGACCCAGTTTGCCGAGCTGGGCGGCACCCAGCGCATCGACGAGATCGCTGTCGGGGTGGTCCGCTTCTTCGGCCGGGTCGCCTTCTGGGCCGAGGGACTGGCCGCTCTGGCCGCGGCCGCCGTCGGCCTTTTCTTTAAGAGCCGAGGCGGCGTCCGGCCGGCCCTGCCGGGCCTGGCCCTGCTCTTCGCCCTGCCGCCCGGGTTTCCGCTGATGACCGCCCTGGCAGGCATCCTCACCTACAGTCAATATCTCACCGGAAGCCCCGCCTTTGCCGGGGCCGTCCTTGAGCTTCTCGGGTGGCTCGGTCTGGCCGCCTTAAGCCTGACCGCCGGTTTTATCCTTTCACTCCTTAAGGCTCGATAAGGTCTTTTATCCTTTCGAAGGTGGCGGCCGAAACCAGCCGCAGGTCCCGCAGCTCTTCGATGCGGCTAAAGGGGCCGTTTTTCGTCCGGTGCTCGACGATCCGGGCAGCCGTCACCGGGCCGATCCCCGGCAGGGCCTCTAGCTCGGCGGCGGTGGCCGTGTTGATGCTCACCCGCCCCTGCCCGGCCGGCGCCCGGCGGGGAACGTGGACCTGCATCTCATCCCGCAGCCGAACGGCCAGGTTTATCCGCTCCAGGTCGGCCTCCGGGGTCGGACCCCCGGCCGCCCGGATGGCATCTTCAACCCGGTCGGCCCCGGAGAGCTCGTAGACCCCCGGCCGGGCCACCGCCCCGGAGACGTAAACCTTAACCGGCCGGGGCACCGGGGTCGCCAGCTCCGGGAGGGGCCGGATAAGCCGGGTCAGGGTGGGCCGACCCAGGGCGTAGGCCCCGGCCCCAGTTGTCACCAGGGCCAGCAGCAGGGTGAGAACCGGCCGCCAGTGCCGCCTGATAAAGCCCATCGGTCCCGCCGACCTCTTTTGAGGGCAGGATAACGCCCGCCCGCCGGTTTGTCAAGCCAGGACGGCCATTAGGGCTATAATGTAAACGGGACGTATTTCGGTGGCGAGAACGGTTTTACTCGTCTTTCTCGGTCTGGTCGCCCTCTTTGGCGGGACCTTCCGATGGTCGGCTTGGGCGGCGCAGTCCTGGGTTGCGGTCCTCGAGCTTAAAGGGGTCATCAACCCGGTTTCGGCCCGCTATATCGACCGGGCCCTTACCGAGGCCGAGGAGGGCGGGGCCGCGGCCGCGGTCATCCTCTTAGATACCCCCGGCGGCCTGGAGTCCTCCATGCGGGAGATCGTCCAGCGCATCCTCAACGCCCGAATTCCCGTCATCGTCTACGTTTATCCCCCGGGGGGCCGGGCCGCCTCGGCCGGCGCCTTTATAACCATGGCCGCCCACGTCGCCGCCATGGCCCCGGATACCGCCATCGGCGCCGCCCACCCGGTGGGCATCGGCACCGGCCAGGCGGATAACACCGCCCTCGAGAAGGCCACCAACGACGCCGCCGCCTTCATCCGGTCCCTGGCCCAGCGCCGGGGCCGCAACCCCGACTGGGCCGAGCGGGCCGTCCGGGAGAGCATCTCCAGCAACGCCGACGAGGCCCTCCGGGACCGGGTCGTCGATGTGGTCGCCCCCGACCTCGGGTCGCTCCTTCGCCAGGTGGACGGCCGGGAGGTTCAGCTGGCCGTCGGCCGAACGACCCTCCGCACGGCCGATGCCCGGACCGTAAACCTGGAGATGAACCTGGTGGAGCGGTTCTTCCTGGCCATCACCGACCCCAACGTGGCCTACCTGCTCCTTACCCTGGCGATTTTAGCCATTTACTTTGAGCTGGCAAATCCGGGGGCGGTCCTGCCGGGGGTTATCGGGGGGATCTCCCTCCTCCTCGGCCTGCTGGCCCTGGGAATGCTTCCGGTGAACCTGGTGGGCCTCCTGCTGCTGGCCTTCGCCTTTCTGCTCTTCGTGGCCGAGATCTGGGTCACCAGCCACGGGGTCCTCACCGTCGGGGGGCTCATCTCCCTGGTGCTGGGTTCTTTACTCCTCTTCAACCCCGGCGGGCCCCTCTTTGCCGTCTCCCTGCCCGTTGTCCTGGGGGTTACCCTGACCATGGCCGTGATGATGGCCCTTACCGTTGGGGCCATCATCCGGGGTCAGCGCCGGCGGCCCTATACCGGCCTGGAGGCGCTGGTGGGCCAGGTAGCCACCGCCCGCACCGTCCTCGACCCCACCGGAATGGTTTTTGTTAACGGGGAGCTCTGGGAGGCCCGCAGCCTTAACGGGCGGGTCGAGGCCGGGGAAGAGGTTAAAATCGAAGGGCTGAGCGGCCTCACCCTGCTGGTGAGCCGGTTAAAGCCCCCGGAACAGCCGGCTCCGGCCGAAGGGGTCCCGGAGCCGACCGAAGCCCGAAAGGAGGGGATAAATGCCTAGCGGTACCCTGGGACTGATTATCGGCGCGGTTATCTTTCTGTTTATCTTTATCGTCCTGACGTCGGCGATAAAGATCGTTCAGGAGTACGAGCGGGCCGTCGTCTTCCGGCTGGGACGGCTGGCCGGGGTTCGGGGACCCGGCCTGATCCTCCTGTGGCCCTTCATCGAGTGGGTGAGGGCCAAGGTGGACCTGCGGGTGGTGCCGATGAACGTGCCTCCCCAGGAGGTCATCACCCGGGACAACGTCACCGTGAAGGTCAACGCCGTCGTCTACTTCCGGGTTATCGACCCGGCCGCCGCCGTCCTTAAGGTCCTCGACCACATCCAGGCCACCTCCCAGATCGCCCAGACGACCCTTCGGAGCGTGGTCGGGCAGAGCGAGCTCGACGAACTGCTGGCCCACCGGGAGCGGATAAACGAGCGGCTCCAGCGCATCATCGACGAGCAGACCCTGGCCTGGGGGGTCAAGGTGAGCGTCGTCGAAGTCAAGGACGTGGAGCTTCCGCAGGCGATGCAGCGGGCGATGGCCCGGCAGGCCGAGGCCGAACGGGAGAAGCGGGCCAAGATCATCCACGCCGAGGGCGAGCTTCAGGCCTCCCAGACCCTGGCCGAGGCGGCCCGAATCATCGCCTCCCAGCCGGCGGCCCTCCAGCTCCGCTACCTGCAGACCCTTACGGAGATCGCCAGCGAGCGCAACTCCACCGTAATCTTCCCGATCCCCATCGACCTGATAAGCCCGTTCATTGCGGCCGCCCTGGCCCGCCAGCCGGCGGCGGTAAGCCCGCCCACCGACTAGCGAATCAGGCTTCCGAGGGTGAGGATAAGGCCGAAGACGACGGCGGCGACGGCGGCGATCCGGACGAGCTCCCGCCTTACGTAGGCCTCGATATCTTTAAAATCAATAACCACCGCCGGTTTGGGACCGGGCGGGGCAACGGCCCGCCGGACCGGGGCTGGCTCGGCCGCCGGCGAAGGGTCCGCCACGGCGGTGGGGGCGGCCGCCGCCGGCCGGGCCTTCGGCTTTTTCTTGAGCCGCCGGTGGGGCAGCGTCTTTTTCCGACCCATCGCCAAAAATTATAACCCCCGGAGGGGTTGGTTATAATCGAGGGGAATGCGGGCCGGAGAGATCCGAAAGCGCCTTGAAGCCGAGCGGCAGGCCGCCATCAGTAGCCGCGACCCCCTGGCCATCCGGTTCGCCCTCGACCGGTACGAGGTCTTAACCGCCCTCCTCGCCGACTACGCCGACGACGCCCCGGTCGACCTGGATAAAGTGACCATGCGGGTAAGCCAGGCGGCCAAAGCCCTGGGCTCGACCCCTAACCACGTCCGCCAGCTCATCCGGCAGGGGAAGCTCCAGGCCTTCAAAGCCAACAACGAGTGGCGCATCCCCCTCCGGGCGGTCCTTTAATCTTGCGGCCGGCCCCACGGCCGCGCCCCCGGCGACTGGGCCCCCTAACCTCTCAACGTGCCCTGGGCCGGTGGTCCGGCCATTACGGCGCCGCGCCCGGTAGGTTAAGATATATCCGTCATGGAAAGCACGCTGGCCGAGCCGGGCCGTCGGGTTCGGGTTCAGAAGCTGACCTACGACGGCAAGCCCGGCTACGCCTACACCGCCGAACTCCTTGAGGCCGACGACCGCATCGTCGTCCGGGCGCCCTTCCAGTCGCCCCAGGGCCGGCCCGTCTTTCTGGCCGAAGTGGGTGTTACCCTTGAGGCGGGAGACTCCTGGGTCGAGTATTACTACCGGGACCGCTGGTACAACATTATGAAAATCTTCGACTCGGCCGGCCGGTTGAAGGGCTATTACTGCAACATCTGCCTCCCGGCCGAGTTTGACGGTCAGCAGCTAACCTGGCGGGACCTCACCCTGGACGTCTTTATCTTCCCGAACGGCAGTTATAAGGTGCTGGACGAAGCCGACTTCGAAGCCTCAGACCTATACCCGCCGGAGATCAAGGCCAGGGCCCGGGAGGCCGTCCGGGAGCTCATCGACCGGGCCTCCCGGGGCGAAACCCCCTTCGACGAGCTAAAAGGCGGGGGTTAAAACCCGCCGGCGAACCCCCAGGGCCCATCCGCCTGGGTCCGTTTTACGCCGACTGAGGCCTACGCCGGCTTTGCCGCGGCTTCGGCCTCCGCCGGCCGCCACCGGGTCAGGCCGGCCAGAAGCCAGAAGCCCCCGGCGTAGATCAGCAGGTCGCCGACGCTGTAGGGGCCCCGGACCGGGAAGGGCTCGGGCAGAACCAGGCGGTCGGCCAGGAAGGGCAGAAGGGTCCGGTCGGTGAGGGCCACCGCATTCCCCGACCAGCCCCGGCTCACCAGCTCCTGGTACATCCCCACCCGCCCCAGGGCCCGCAGGGTCTCAGGGTCCACGGGCATGCCCCCGTTTAAAAGGATGACCAGCAGGTTGAGGCCCAGGCCGGCGGCCAGAACCGGCATCCCCGGAGCCCTTCGGTTGGCCCAGATAAAGGGAATAATCAGCCCGTAGGTAAGGAGGTGGCCCGCAAAGACCAGGTCGTGGCGGTCCAGTCCGGGCAGTTCGAAGAAAACCCACTGGAAAATGAGGGCCAGGGGGGCAAGCCAGGCGAGCCGCAGGCGGGCCGTGTTGGAGACCAGCAAGCTCAGCCGGCCCCCGGTGAGGAGGCCGACCAGGATCGCCAGGCCGACGAAGATAAGGGTGCTAAGAAGGGTCCTCACCGACCGCCATCAGCCTGGGTCCGCCCGGCTGGGCCTGGGGCTGGGTTTCGGCTTCGGCCAGCTCCTCGGTGACGATCTTGATGAGGGTGCCGACCACCACCGGGTCGAACTGGTGGCCGGCCTCGGCCGCCAGCCGCCGCAGGGCTTCGTCCACCGGCAGCCCCTTCCGGTAAGGCCGGTCCGAGGTCATGGCGTCGAAGGCGTCGGCCACGGCGATGATGCGGCTTCCCAGGGGAATCTCTTCACCCTTAAGGCCGTCGGGATAGCCCTTGCCGTCGTAGCGCTCGTGGTGGTGGCGGACCAGCTTGGCCCCTCTTCGGAAGAGGGAGAGGTGGTTCAAGATGTCGCTGCCGATGACCGGGTGCCTGGTCATCTCGGCCCATTCTTCGTCGGTCAGGGGCCCGGCCTTGCGCAGAACCGAGTCCCGGACGCCCACCTTGCCGATGTCGTGGAGGCGGGCGGCCTGCACGATAACCCGGATTTCGTCGTCGGTAAGGCCGAGGCGGCGGGCGATCTTTTCGGCGTAGCGGGCTTCCCGCTCCGAGTGGTCGGCGGTCCCACCGTCCCGCTCGTGGAGGACCCTTACCAGGGCGTAGAGGGCCTCTTCGGTCTCGTGCCTGAGCCTGGTGGCGATCTCGAAGCTCTGGCGGATGGCGATGAGGGGGACGATGGTGAGGACCACGCTCAGCGGCTGGGCCTGCCAGAGGATGGCGAAAGCCAGCCCGGTGGGCAGGACGGCGGCGTAGTTGAGCAGGAGCGGCTGGTGGTTGCCCCGCCACACCGTCCAGAAATTCATACCCTCCGAGAGGGCAACTACAGCGGACACCAAAAGGTTAGGAATTAGGGCAAACGCGCCTGCGGCTAGAAGTAATCCTATAGCCTCATGAGTCGAAGATGGAACTTGAGGATAGCCGTCTGAAAAAGCTTCAAAAATCGAATTGCCTACAAAAAAAACGATCGCTTGCATAGATATATTGAACAATATGCGATACCAAATACGCCGTCTCAATAATCCATCAGCCACAAGTAGACTTGTTACAGCTATAGTTAGTGCAAACCTAGGACCCAAAAGTATTAATGAAGCAAAGTATAAACCTCCAGAAACGGTCATGGATGCATTGCCAATGGGAAGTTTAACCACGAAATACTCGGCACAAGACGCGGTCACTAGCAAAATACTAAATGCCAAAAGATCAAACGTACTGCGGCTGGATTGAGAAAGAAAAAATGAGCATAAAATACCTAAAGCATAAATAAGAAATATAAAGAGTCGAGTCTTTAGGGGGTACTTGAACATCGAGCGTAAAGTCTCGACTGGGGTAAGCTGGCGGCCGGTCTCATTTAGTTCAAACTAAATCCGCTCCTGACGGCTTATTTCCGCTAGGTTATCCGTCCCACTTGGGACTGGCGGCGATTGCCGCGATCAGGCTGCCGAGGACCAGGATGGACCAGACGACCTGCCAGTAGAGCGCGCGCCACTTCATAGTCATGTTCCTTTCCGTAGGGTATCGGCCTGTGTTCGGCACCCCTCGCCAGTGGCTCGCGCTTCTCACCGCTATTCTCGGCTTTAAACCGACCGCCAGCTTACATCAGCCGCCGAGTTCACCGGCCGCCAAATAAATGCGGGCCGCGGGGTCCCCGGCCGACCACCACAGCCCTCGACCACCACCCTGGTTAACTCGGCCGCTAGTTTCTACACCGGGCATGTTCATTTTGTCAAGGGTCTTCCGGGCTGAGTGTTAAGATTTTTTTCATAAGTTTCCACAGTTTTATCCATAACCCAAGCATATAACGGGCGGCCTTGCCGGCCGGATACGGTCCGGCGGGCCCCATCCGGTAAAATTGATCGGCGGTTATGTTATCGGCTGACACTTTCCGGCTTGGGGCCATCCTGCTCGTCCTCTGGGTGTGCGGGCCCTGCGGCCCCCTCCTGGACCGCTACTTCGCCGAGCGCTTCCCCGACCACGGCCACCTTCACCCGGTGGGCTACCACGTCCACGGCTTTCAGCTGGCCTACACCCGCCTGCCGTCGGAGGCCCACCGGCTGGCCCTGGGTCCCGACGGGACGATTATGGCCAAGCTTAAGGCCGCCGGAACGCCCGGCCTGGGGCTGGTTCGGCTCCTTAACGTCCCGGCTCCCCTCTTGCCGGACCGGCCCCGGCCCCTGCGGGTCTGGCCGGCCTCTGAACACCGGCCCAACGAGGCCCCGATTTCCCTCCCGGACCCGCCTCCCCGTCCCGAACCCCGGCGCGTCTGACCTTATCAAACCATCCCCGAAAACTTTCAAAGGAGGTGGGTTTCCGTGACCGGATTTAAGGGGTGGAAGCTTCTGGGGATTGGGGCGGCCCTCGTCCTGGGGCTGGGGCTTTTTGCCGGCACCGGCCTGGCCCATGAGCGGCGGGTCGTGGCCGGGAAATATCAGTTCGTGGTGGGCTTTCTTCAGGAGCCGCCCGTTCAGGGCCAGCTCAACGGGGTGGACCTGCGGGTCACCAACATCGAGACCAACCAGCCCGTAACCGGTTTAGAGAAGACTTTAAAGGTCCGGGTCCGGGCCGGGGGCGGGCCGGAAAAGGAGTTCGAGCTTGAGCCCCGGTTTAACATGCCCGGGGCCTACGCCGCCTACTTTATACCCGGCCGGCCCGGGGGCTATGTCTTCACCTTCGTCGGAACCATCGACGGCCAGCCCATCAACGAGACCTTCCAGTCGGGACCCGGCCGGTTTGAGGATGTGGCCCCGCTGGAAGAGCTTACCTTCCCGCCTGTAAAGGCCCTCGACCCGACCCAGGTGGAGCAGACGGCCTCGGAGCTTGGGCGCCGCATCTCGGACCTGGAGGCCGCCGGGGGCCGCCTGACGGCCCTGGCCGCGGCCGGGGCCGTTCTGGGCCTGGTGGGAACGGGCCTCGGCCTGGCCGGCCTCCTGGGGTTGGGCCGGAGGGGCTGAGGCGAATGCTCCTCGGCGTGGTTCTGCGCCTGGCGACTGGGGGGCCGGCATCCCCGGCCCCCCTCCACGCCGAGGGTTTCTCCTGGGATGAGGCCCTGATTTTCGGCTTCGTGGCCCTCATCGTCATCGGGGCCGGGGTCCTCATCTTCGGCCGGGGGGAGGATGACGATGAGACGGCGGGTTAGCCTGCTTTTGGCGGCCGCCCTGCTGGCCCTGCTTCCGGCCGGCCTGGCCTTCGCCCACGCCAACCTTATCCGGTCGGAGCCCCGGGCCGGGGCCCGCCTCGACGAGCCCCCTTCGGAGATTCGCCTCTGGTTTTCGGAGCCCATCGAGCCGGCGTATACCCAGGTCCGCCTCCTCGACAGCTCCGGCCGGCCCGTCCCTACCGGCCAGCTGAGGGTTTTACCGGGGGACGGCACGGCCCTGGCCGTTCCGGTGGGACCGGGCCTGGGCCAGGGCATCTACACGGTGGCCTGGCAGACCCTCTCCCGGGTGGACGGCCACATCACCCAGGGGTCCTTCAGCTTCGGGGTGGGTGTCACCCCGCCCCCCGCCGGCCCCGAAACCGGGGCGGCCGGGAATCCCCTCGAGGGGCTCCTTCGGGCGGCTGTGTTCGTCCTGGCCGCCTGGCTGGTGGGCGGGGCCATTTTCTGGCTGCTGGTCCACCGGTCGGACTGGGCCGAAACCTGGACCCTGATGGGGGCCCTTGGCCTCCAGCTTGGGGTCCTTCTCTGGACCCTGGGCTGGGGGTTTGCCGCCGGACCCGAGCGCCTCTTTGACACCCTCTTTAATACCCAGCTGGGCCGGATTTTCATCGTCCGCAACGTCTTTGCCCTCGGCCTGGTCCTTTCTACCCTCTGGGGACCCCCGGCCCGGCTGGGCGTCGGGGTGGCCTTCCTGGGCACGCTGAGCCTCGGCTCCCACGCCGCCGCCACGGCCGACCCCCTGGCCGTCCCCCTGGACTGGCTCCACCTCGTCGGGGCGGCGGCCTGGGCCGGCGGCCTCATGCGGCTGGCGGGCCTGGCCTGGCTTAACCGGGGCCAGAAGGTGGATTGGGCCGGGGTTGTGGGGCGCTTCTCGAACCTGGCGATGGTTTCGGTGGTGCTCATCGGCCTGACGGGCCTTTACCGCTCCTGGCAGGAGCTCGGGGAGCCCTCGGCCCTGGTCGAGGCGGCCTGGGGCCGGCTGCTCCTGGGCAAGACGGTTGCGGCCGGCCTGGCCCTCCTGCTCGGGGGCTTTCACCTGCTCCGCTGGCGGCTGGGGCGGGGCGAACCCGGGGGGCTGGTCCGGCGGAGCCTGGCGGCCGAGGCCGCCCTGCTGGTTGGGGCGCTGGCCATAAGCGGGCCCCTCACCTTTACCCCGCCGGCCCGGAGCGAGCTTTTGAGCCGCCCGGTGGTGTTGACCGGTCAGGCCGGGGAGTGGGCCTTCGAGCTGGAAATCCGGCCGGGCCGGGTCGGGGACAACGACATCGTCCTGCGGGTGCGGCCCCCACGGCCCGACGCCCGGGTTCAGGCGGTGTTTGTCCGGTTCCGGATGACCGACCACGAGATGGGCGAGGTGGAGGAGGTCCTGGACCCGGGCGGGCCCAACGAGTTTTCGGCCCAGACCTCCCAGCTCTCGATGGTGGGCAACTGGGAGGCCAGGGTCATCATCCGGCCGGAAGGGGACTACGACCGGATGGGCCGGGTTTCCTTCCGGGTGAGGGAGCCGGCCCTGCCCACGGCGCCGGGACCGCCCGCCCCGGCCTGGGTCCTGGCCGCCGGGGCCCTCTGGGCGGCGGGCCTTTTGACCATCATAGTCTCCCTCCTGGAGGCCCGGGGTGGAACGGAGCGGCAGGCCCTGGCCGGCCTGCTTCTGATTCTGGCCGGCTCGGTGGTGTTTTTCTACTTTGCCAACCGGACCGAGGCCGGCGTCCTGGGCCTGGGGGAGCCGGTGCCGACGGTCAACCCCATTCCGGCCGACGAAGCCTCCCTGGCCCGGGGCAAGGCCCTCTACCAGGCCTACTGCGTCTCCTGCCACGGCACCCAGGGGCGGGGCGACGGCCCGGCCGCGGCCTCCCTGCCGGTGCCCCCGGCCGACCTTACGGTCCACGCCCCGGCCCACACCGACGGGGAGCTTTTCCGGTTCATCGCCAACGGCCTGGGGGGCACCCCCATGCCCGCCTTTAAGGACACCCTGAGCCGGGAAGATATCTGGCACCTGGTCAACTATATCAAGAGCCTTGGGCAGTTCGAAACCAGCTACCGACCGGCCGGGGCTTTGCAGTTATCCCCGGAGCCGCTGGCAGATAAGCCCTAGGCCCAGGGCTTTTCCGTCTTCGGCGCCAACGACGTGCCATCAAAGGGTGTTAGGGCCCGGCCTTTACAACCAAAGTATAGCTCATATGATAGCAATATCCAGGCCGGGGAAGCTGGTGGGGGGCCCGGCTTCTGGGCTAAAATCAGGCTGAATCCGGCAGGAGGAGCCCTTTCCGCCATGGCCCAGACCTTCGACCCGGTAACCTTAGAGGTGCTCTGGAACCGCCTCATCGCCGTGGTGAACGAGCAGGCCGCGGCCCTCATCCGAACCTCCTTCACCAGCATCGTCCGGGAATCGGGGGACCTTTCGGCCTGCATCTTCGACGTCCGGGGCAACCTCCTCGCCCAGGCGGTGACCGGAACCCCCGGCCACATCAACCCGATGCAGGCGGCCATGCTCCACTTCCTCCGGGCCTTCCCGCCCGAAACCCTCGAGCCGGGGGATGTGCTGATAACCAACAACCCTTGGCAGACGGCCGGCCACCTGAACGATTTTACGGTCGTCACCCCGATTTTCCGCCGGGGCGAGCTGGTGGCCTTTATCGGCAACATCTGCCACGCCCTCGACATCGGGGGCCGGATTCTGGGGGCCGACGCCCGGGAGGTTTACGAGGAGGGCCTGCACATCCCCATCTCCAAGCTCTACCGCCGGGGCGAGCCCGACCAGACCCTCCTCAGGGTGATCGAGGCCAACGTCCGGACGCCCCGGGAAGTCATCGGCGACCTCCACGCCCAGATGGTCTCGAACGAGGTCGGCGGCTACCGGCTGCTGGAGATGATGGACGAGTTCGGCCTCGAAAGCCTCGAGCCCCTGGCCGACGAGATTCTGACCCGGTCGGAGCAGGCGATGCGGGCGGCCATTGCGGCCGTGCCCCCGGGAAGCTACGAGGCCGACGGCTGGTCGGACGGCTTCGACGAGCCCGTCTATCTCAAGGTGAGGCTGGAGTTCCGGGGCGATTCGGTCTTTGTGGACTACACCGGCTCCTCGCCCCAGAGTCCCTACGGCATAAACGTAGTGATGAACTACACCCACGCCTACACCACCTATGCCCTCAAGTGCGCCCTCTGCCCCGAGGTGCCCAACAACGCCGGAAGCTTCCGGCCCCTGGAAGTTTACGCCCCGCCCGGCTGCATCCTGAACGCCCAGCCCCCGGCCCCGGTGGCGGCCCGCCACATCATCGGCCACCTCCTGCCCCATATCATCTTCCGGGCCCTCAGCCAGGCCGTCCCCGACCGGGTGATGGCCGAGGGGGCGGGCAACATCTGGAACGTCCAGACGGCCGGCTGGGACCCCCGCCGCGGCCGGCCGTATACTTACGTTTTCTTCACGGCCGGGGGGACCGGGGCCCGGCCGAACAAGGACGGCCTTTCCAATACGGCCTTCCCCAGCGGCATCATGGGGGTGCCCACCGAGGTGGTCGAGAGCCTTTCCCCCATCCTCATCCGGCGCAAGGAGGTCCGGACCGATTCGGGCGGGCCCGGCCGGTTCCGGGGCGGCCTGGGCCAGGAGATCTGCCTTACCGTCCGGACCGACCGGCCCTGGATGCTCTCGTGCATGTACGACCGGACCCGGTTCGCCCCCCGGGGCCTCTTCGGCGGCCTGGAGGGGGCCCGGGGGGAGGTGGTGGTGTCCGACGGCCGCCGCCCCCACTCCAAAGAACGCCTTATGCTGGAGCCCGGGGCGGAGGTCACCCTGCGCCTGCCGGGCGGGGGCGGCTACGGCCACCCCTTTGACCGGGAGCCGGAGCGGGTCCTGGCCGACGTTATCGACGGCTACGTTTCGCCGGAGGCCGCCCGGACGGCTTACGGGGTCGTTGTCAACCCCGAAACGATGCGGCTGGACCCCGAGGCAACAGAAAGGCTGCGGGCGGCCGCCAGGCCGGACGGCCGGCCGTAAGGCGGCCCAAGGGCCGGCCCGGCAATTTGGCGATTTTGACAGGATTACCCGGCACGCTTTTTAAGCTATAATTAGCCAGCAAAAGGTAGGGGGTTATTTTAACCAAGGAGGGCAGAGATGGTCCGGCGGGTAAGCAGACGGGAATTTAACCTCGGCCTGGCAGGCCTGGTCGGCGGGCTGGCGGTGGGCTGCGCCCAGACGGGCACCCCGGCCCCGGCCGTCGGCCAGCAGCCGGCCCAGCCGACCTTTCCGAAGGAGGTCAAAATCGGGGCGATCTACCCCCTCACCGGCCCGGCCGCCAGCTCGGGCCTGGACGGCCGCTACGGCATCGAGCTGGCCGTGGAGATCGTCAACGGCAAGTACGACCTCAACCTGCCCCTGGCCCGGGAGGAGGGCCTGCCCAACCTGGGCGGGGCCAAAATTACGGTGGTCTGGGCCGATAGCCAGGGCTCGCCCGAAAAGGGCCAGGCCGAGGCCGAGCGGCTCATCACCCAGGAGAAGGTGGTGGCCCTCACCGGCGCCTACCACAGCTCGGTTACGGCCACCGCCTCCCAGGTGGCCGAGCGCCTGGGTGTCCCATACGTCAACTTTGAGTCGTCGTCGCCCAGCCTCACCGAGCGGGGTTTCAAGTGGTTCTTCCGAACCGGTCCCCACGACGCCACCTTCGGCAAGAATCTCTTCGACATGCTCCGAGACCTCGAAAGGGTCAAGGGCATTAAGGTCCGGACCATCGGCATCGTCAACGAGAATACTCTTTACGGCACCGACGCCAGCAAAATTACCAAGCAGTACGCCCAGGAGTACGGCTATCAGGTGGTTGTGGACATCGCCTACCCGGCCAACACCTCTGACGTAACCAGCGAGGTCCAGCGCATCAAGGCCGCCAACCCCGACGTCCTTTTCCAGGTCTCGTATACGTCGGATTTAATCTTATTTATCCGGACCTATAAACAGCTCGACTACACGCCCCAGATGATCCTAGGCTACGGGGCCGGCTTCGTCGACCCCCAGTACACCAAGACCCTGGGCAAGGACGCCGACTACGCCATCACCCGGGCCGCCTGGTCGGCGGATATCACCCAGAAGCGGCCGGCCGCCAAGGTGATCGCCGACATGTTCCAGCAGCGCTTCGGCCAGCCCATGACCGAAAACTCGGCCCGCTCCTTCACCGGGATGCTGGTCCTGGCCGATGCCATAAACCGGGCAAAATCCCTGGAGGCCGAGGCCATCCGCCAGGCCCTGCTGGCCACCAACATCCCCGGCGACCAGACCGTCATGCCCTGGCAGGGGGTGAAATTCGACGAAAAGACCCATCAAAATATTTACGCCCAGGGGGTAAACCTTCAGATCATCGGCGGCCAGTACTACACCGTCTGGCCCTTCGACCTGGCCACCCGGGAGATCGTCTGGCCGATGCCCAGGTGGAGTCAGCGGCAGTAGGCCCCCGATGACGGCCGAGCTTTTAGTTCAGGTCGTCGTAAGCGGCCTTTTAATCGGCTTCGTCTTTGCCCTCATCTCGGTGGGCCTCACCCTGATCTTCGGGGTGATGGATATCGTCAACTTCGCCCACGGGGAATTTTTGATGCTGGCCATGTTTGCGGCCTTCTGGCTCTATGCCCTCTTCGGCGTTGACCCGGTCTTCTCCGTCCTGGTCTGCGGGCCGCTCCTCTTTACCGTCGGGGTTCTGACCCATAAAATCCTCATCCGGCACATTCTTAACGCCCCGATGCTGGCCCAGATCTTCTGCACCTTCGGCCTTTCGGTCTTTTTAAAGAGCCTGGCCCAATTTCTCTGGGGCCCCAACTTCAGGTCAATTACCGAGCCCCTGCTGGGCGGACGGGTGGAAATCTTCGGGGTCTTCTTCGGCCTGCCCCAGGTGGCGGCCGCCTTGGGGGCCGTCCTGGCAACGGGGGCCGTCTATCTTCTGATTTACCGGACGGAGCTGGGCCGGGCCCTCCAGGCCACCTCCGAAGATAAGGAGACGGCCGCCCTGATGGGCATCGACACCGAAAAGATGTTCACCTTAGCCTGGGGCATCGGGGCGGCCTGCGTCGGGGTGGCCGGGGCCCTGCTCTCGATGTTTTATTACATCTACCCGGAGGTCGGGGCGGTCTTTGCCCTCACTTCGTACGTGGTTGTTGCCCTGGGCGGATTCGGCAGCGTGACCGGGGCGCTCATCGGCGGCCTCATCATCGGCCTGGTCCAGGTCGTGGCCGGCTTTATAACCCCGGCCTTTAAGATGGTCGTCGTCTACCTGGTCTATATGGGCGTCATCCTCTGGCGGCCGCAGGGCCTCTTCGGCCGATGGTGAGGGGCAGGCTCCTTCCGGCGGCAGGCCTCGGGGTTCTTCTCGTCGGGCTTATTTTCTTCCCCCTGGTGGTTACCCTGCCTTACCCCCAGCACGTGATGATTTTGATCTTTCTTTACGCCATGATGGGCCTGGCCTGGAACATCATCGGCGGCTACGCCGGCCAGGTCTCCCTGGGCGATGCCACCTACTTCGGCATCGGGGCCTACACCACGGTTATCCTCCTGCGGGACCTGGGCCTGAGCCCCTGGGTGGGGATGCTGGTGGGGGCCGTCAACGCGGTCGTCGTCTCGGTGATTCTGGGCTACCCGTGCTTCCGGGTCCGGGGCCACTACTTTGCCATCGCCACCATCGCCCTGAACGAGATCGTCGCAACCATCTTCACCAACTGGGAATACGTGGGCGGGGCCGTCGGCATCTACGTGCCGATTCTCCCCGAAAGTTTTATTAACCTGCAGTTCCACCGCTCAAAAGCCCCGTATTATTACATTGCCCTGGGCATGCTCATCGGGGTGATTTTGCTCAACGTCTGGGTCGGGCGCAGCCGGCTCGGGTATTACTTCCGGGCCATCCGGGCCGACCAGGATGCCGCCCGGTCGCTGGGCATCGATATCACCCGGTATAAGATGATTGCGTACGCCATGACGGCCGCCCTCACGTCCCTGGGCGGCTCGTTTTACTCCATGTACGTCCTTTATATCGACCCGACCAGCGTCTTCGCCTTCTCCATCTCATTACTGGTCGTCCTGGTGGCGGTCCTCGGGGGCGTTGGCACCGTCGCCGGGCCAATCATCGGCTCGGTTATCCTCATAAGCCTTTCGGAGGGGACCCGGGTCCTGCTGGGCGGGACCGGCCGGGCCCTGGACGTGGCCATCTACGGCCTGCTGGTGATGGCCATATCGGTCCTTCAGCCCTACGGAATCGTTGCCTGGGTCAGGAGCCTGCGCCGGCCGAGGAAACCCAGGGAGGTTAAAGTTGCCGGACCCGCTGCTTGAAGTCGAAGGCCTCTCCAAGCGGTTCGGGGGCCTGCTGGCCAACCAGGACGTGACGTTTGCCATTTACCCCGGCGAGGTCGTCGGCCTGATCGGCCCGAACGGCGCCGGCAAAACCACCCTCTTTAACTGCATAACCGGGTTCTACCGGCCCGACGGCGGCCGCGTCCGGTTCGAGGGGGTCGACATCACCGGCTGGCCGCCGGATAAGATCTGCCGGGCCGGGATCGCCCGCACCTTCCAGGTGGTGCGGGTTTTCCGGGGGCTTACGGCCTTCGAGAACGTCATGGTCGGTGCCCTTCTGCGCCACCCCAACCCCAGCCGGGCAGCCGAAGTTGCCCGGAAGATTCTGGACCTTACCGGCCTCTCGGCCCACGCGGATGAGCTGGTCGACGGACTGCCCATCGCCCTCAAAAAGCGGGTTGAAATGGCCCGGTCGCTGGCCACCGGCCCGAAGCTTCTCCTCCTGGACGAGGTGATGGCCGGCCTCAATCCCAGGGAGCGGCAGGCGGCGGTGGAGCTGGTCCGGCGGGTTCGGAGCGAGCTCGGGGTCACGGTCCTCATGGTGGAGCACGTGATGGAGGTGGTGATGCCCCTCTCGGACCGGGTTATCGTCCTGGATTTCGGGGTCAAGATCGCCGAAGGTCGGCCCCAGGAAATCATAAACAACCCTGAGGTGATAAAGGCCTACCTTGGAGAACGTTACGCTGCGCGTTTCGGACGTCTGGGCGGGGTATGAGGGGAGCCTGGCCCTCTTCGGTATAAGCCTAGAGGTCCGGACCGGACAGGTCGTGGCCCTGGTCGGGGCTAACGGGGCCGGCAAAACCACAACCCTGCGGGCCATCTCGGGGCTGGTCCGGCCCGAGGCCGGGCAGGTGGTCTTTGAGGGCCGGCGGATCGACGGCCTCAAACCCCACCAGATCACTACCCTGGGCATTGCGCACGTGCCGGAAGGCCGGCGGGTCTTCGGCCGGCTCTCGGTTCTGGACAATCTCCAGCTGGGCGCCTACGTCCGCCGGGACCCGGCCGAGCGCCGGCGGAACTTGGAGCGGGTCTTTGGGCTCTTTCCCGTCCTTTATGAGCGTAAAAATCAGCCGGCGGGGACCTTAAGCGGGGGCGAGCAGCAGATGCTGGCCATCGGCCGGGGGCTGATGCTTAGCCCAAAACTTTTGATGCTGGACGAGCCCTCTTTGGGGCTTTCGCCCAAGCTGGTGGACCGGATCTTTGATGCCGTAGCCGAAATCAAAAGCCAGGGGACGACGGTGCTTTTGGTGGAGCAGAACCTGGTCGAGGCTTTAGAGCTGGCCGACTACGGCTACGTGCTTCAGACGGGCCGGGTGGTCCTGGAAGGCCCCGGCCCAAAGCTCCTCCAAAATGAGCTCATCCGCTCCGCCTACCTCGGCCTCTAAAGGCCGGCCCAGGCCCGGAACAGCTCCCCGATTGCCGAAAAATCCTTCGGCCCGTAGCCCGAGGCCGCCGCGACCAGATAAAACTGCCGGGCCAGGGCGCTGGTAGGGGCCGGGACCTTCGCCCCCTCGGCCAGCCGCAAGAAGTTGCCCACGTCTTTGGCCATAAGCTCGGTGGTAAAGCCCGGGGCAAAATCCCGGCCGCCGGGCGACTCGGGCAGGAGGCCCGCCACCGGGGGCCGTGATTCCACCGCCGGGCATCGGCCGCTGCTCACCATAATCACCTGGCGGAGGAGGGCAGGGTCGGCCCCGAGCTTCCGGCCGACGGTGAAGGCCTCGGCCGCCGCCAGCATCTGTACGGCCGAGATGAGGTTGTTGCACAGCTTAAACACCTGCCCCATCCCCACCGGCCCCACGTGGAAGATGTGCCGCCCCAGAACCTCAAAGACGGGCCGGACCCGCCCGAAGACCGCCCCATCGCCCCCGACCATTATGGTCAGGGTGGCCTGCTCGGCCCCGACATCCCCGCCTGAAACCGGCGCATCCAGAAAGTCGGCCCCGGCCAGGGCGGCTTCCCGGGCCAGGGTCCGGGCGGTATCCGGGTGGTTGGTGCCCATGTCGACCAGGATGCTTCCCGGCCGAAGGCTCCGGCAGACCCCCTCGGGGCCGGTGCAGACCCCGAGCACCTCGGGGTCCCCCGGAAGCATGGTGATAACCAGGTCGCAGGCCCGGGCGAGGGCGGCCGGCCCCGGGGCGGGCTCGGCCCCGGCCTCCACCAGCGGGGCCATCGCCTCGGGCAGCCGGTCGTAGACGGCGAGCCGGTAGCCGGCCCGCAGAAGGTTGCGGGCCATAGGCCGACCCATCCGGCCCAGGCCGATAAACCCGACCCGCTCAAAGCCCACGGCTATCAGCCCCCTTCAGTCGCCGGCAACGGCGGTGCGGCCCATCCCCACCGGCGTCCGCCACTCCGGGAAGCGGCCGTCGATGCCCCGGACGACATCGTGGTAAAGCTGCTGGAGCCGGCGGGTGACCGGCCCCACCTGCCCGTCCCCTACGGGGAAACGGTCCACCGACGCGATGGGTGTGACCTCGGCCGCCGTTCCGCAGAAGAACGCCTCGTCGCAGATATAAAGTTCTGTCCGGTCCACCTCCCGCTCCACCACCGGCACCCCGAGCGCCTCCCTTAAGAGGATAATCAGGGTTGCCCGGGTTATGCTCTCCAGGATGGAGGCGGTGACCGGGGGGGTAAAGGCCACCCCGTCGCGGATTATAAACAGGCAGGCCCCGGGGCCTTCGGCCACCTTGCCGGCGGCGTTAAGGATAACGGCCCCGTCGTAGCCGTCGGCCTGGGCCTCCCGGGTGGCCAGCCGACTGTTCCAGTAGTTGGGGACGGCCTTAATCCGCGGGGGCATGGCGTTGTCGCTGATGCGGACCCAGGAGCTTACGCAGACGTTTATCCGGTAATCCGTAAGGAGGTGGGACTCGAAGGGCCGAAGGGTGATGTAAAGGCTGGTTGCCACCTCATCGGCCCGGCTGAAGGCCCGACCCGAGCCGGCCGGGTAGGCGACGGGCTGGATGTAAGTGTCGTCCTGGCGGTTGTTGGCCCGGAGCAGGTCGAGGACGGCCTGCCCCAGCTCCGCCTCCGACCAGCGGGGCTTGAGGCCGGCCATCTTCATCGACTGGCCCAGCCGGCGCAGGTGCTCCTTCAGGCGGAAGACGTATAGCTCGCCCGTATGGGGGTTTTTATAGGCTTTAATGCCCTCAAAAACGGCCCCGATGGCCGACCAGTGGGCCTGGGTGACGTGGATGGTAGCCTGGTCCCAGGGGACGAGGCGACCGTCCCACCAGATGTAATCGGGGCGCTGTTCCTGCGTCACCGGGTCCTCCTTGCCGGGCTGTTTATCTAAGTATAAACCACCGGGGCCGGCCCGGAGCCGCCGGCCGCCCGCCAGGCAGAGCTTTCCGGTTGACCCGTTGGAAACATGCGCCAGGTCGCCGCCAACCATTCTGTAGGGGCCCAGGGGGTGGGTGTTCCCCTTATGGTATGTAGTTGGGCCGGGGTGTGGGTTATGGTCTTGGCGCGCCGCCGAGTTCGAAGATGGCCCGGCCGTCCGCCGAGCGGAGTCCGGCCCGGGCCGAGCTTATCGAGGGCGAAATCTTCGAGATGGCCCCATCGGCCCAGGCCACGCCGCCTGCGTCGGCAGGCTCAACGCCCTTCTCGTCCCGCCGGTCGGCGGCCGGGCCGTCGTACGGGTTCAGAATCCGGTGCACCTGGGCGGGCGCTGGGAGCCACGGCCTGACCTGGCCCTGGCTCGGCCCCGGGCCGATTATTACGCCGGCGGCCACCCGGGACCCGACGATATCTTGCTCCTCATCGAGGTCGCCGAAACCCGGGCCGACTAGGACCGGAGAGGTAAGATCCCCCCTCTACGGCCGCGACGGGGTGGGGAGGCCTGGCCGGCGGACCTGGGGTCGGGGTAGGCGGAGGTCTATCGCCGACCCGGCCCCCAGGGGTACCAGGAAAGGCGGGTCGTTCGGGGGTCCGAAAGGCCTTCGTCCCTGGCCCTCCCCGGGGACCGGCTCCGGGCGGGGTTATAATTAGAGGCGGCGGACCGCCGCCCAAAAAAGCAAACCTTCAACCCGCAAACGGAGCAGCGACCGATGACAATCCTCCTGCTGGTGGGAACCCGCAACGGCGGCTTTATCATCCGCAGTTCGGACCGCAGATCCTGGGAGGTCACCGACCACTTCTTCGAGAGCTGGTCCATTCAGCACGTGACCTACGACCGGCGGGACGGCTCCATCTACGCGGCCGTGAACTCCCACATCTACGGGCCCATGGTCGCCCGCAGTACGGACCAGGGCAAAACCTGGGTTCATTCCAGCACCGGCCTCACCTACGGGGAGGGCGCCCGGGTCCGGGTCAAGCAGGTCTGGCAAATCTGTCCTGGCCCCCCTTCCCGTCCCGGCGAGCTCTGGGCCGGGGTGGAAGACGCCGGCCTTTTCCGAAGCCGCAACCAGGGCCAGACCTGGGAGCACGTGGAAAGCCTGCGCCGCCACCCCACCGTCTCGGAATGGGAGCCGTCCGGCGGGGGGCTCATTCTGGCCAACGTCCTCATTGACCCCGACGACCCGGACCGGATCTGGGTCGGGGTCGGGGCCGGGGGAGTTTACCGCTCCGACGACGGCGGCCAGACCTGGAAGGTCCTCAACCGGGGCATACCCGCCCCCTGGAAGCCCAACCCGATGCCCGAGGCGGGCCAGTGCGTCCATAAGCTCCGGCTCGCCCCTAAACCCGGTCGGCTTTACCACCAAAACCACGTGGGCATGTACCGGTCGGACGACTACGGGGAGACCTGGGTAGATATCGGGGCCAACGGCCTGCCGTCCAGCTTCGGCTTTGCCGTCGCCGTCCATCCCCGGGACCCGGATACGGCCTACTTTGTGCCCCACATCAGCGACGACCGCCGCTACGTGCCCGAGGCCGCCATGGCCGTCTGGCGGACCCGGGATGCCGGGGCCACCTGGCAGAAGCTGACTGACGGCCTGCCCCAGCGCCACGCCTACCTGACCGTCCTCCGGGACGGCCTGGCCACCGACACCCTGGAGCCGGCCGGGGTCTACGCCGGCACCACCACCGGCCACGTCTTCGCCAGCGCCGACGAAGGGGATACCTGGCAGCTCATCGTCTCCTTCCTGCCGCCCATAAATTCGGTCGAAGCTGTGGTCCTCTAATGGCCGCCCGGGTCTACCTGCCGGCCCAGCTCGCCCGCCTCTACCAGATTCGGCCGCCCCTGGAGGTGAATGGGGCCCGGGTCCGGGACCTTATCGCCGAACTGGACCGCCTTTACCCGGGCATAAAGGACCGGCTCACCGAAGGCCGGACTTTAAGGCCGTATATTCTGGTCTTTGTCAACCGGGAGCCGGCCGATCTAGACACCCCGGTTCCCCCCGACGCCGAGGTCCGGTTTGTGGCCGCGGTGGCGGGGGGCTGAAGGACTGGCTAAAATCTTAAAACTTCTTTAAGTTTCTTTAAGTGGAGTGGTCGCCGTGAATGGGGTTCGCATCGATGCCGACGAGCTCCGCCGGTTCACGGCCGAGGTCTTCCGCCGGGTCGGCCTCGAGGCCGAAGATGCCGAAATTGCGGCCGACGTCCTGGTGGCGGCCGACCTTCGGGGGGTGGATTCCCACGGGGTCGCCCACCTGGAGCGCTGGTACGTCCGCCGGATCCAGGAGGGGGTCATCGACCCGAAGGCGAAAATCCGGGTCATCAGCGAGGCCCCGGCGGCGGCCCTCCTCGACGGGGGGCGGGGGCTGGGGATGGTGGTGGCTTACCGGGCCATGGCGTATTGCATTGAGAAGGCCCGGACCGCCGGGGCGGCAGTGGTCGCCGTCCGCAACAGCAACCATTTCGGGATGGCGGCCTACTACTCGATGATGGCCCTCCGGGAGGGGATGGTTGGGCTGGCCATGACCAACGCCACCCCCATCGTCGTCCCCACCTTCGGCCGGAAAGGGGCGGTGGGCACCAATCCCATCAGCCTGGCCGCCCCGACCGGCCGGGAGCGGCCTTTCGTCCTGGATATGGCCACCAGCGTCGTGGCCCACGGCAAGCTGGAGGTGGCCGCCCGGCGGGGCCGGAAGATCCCCTTGGGCTGGGCCCTGGGCCGGGACGGGAAACCCACCGACGACCCGGTGGAGGCGATGGAGGTTCGGGCCCTCCTTCCCCTGGGCAGCACCCCGGAGCTGAGTAGCCACAAGGGCTACGGCCTCGCTTTCATGGTGGATATTCTGTGCGGGGTCCTCTCCGGGGGCGGCTACTGCCTGCAGGTGGGCCCGGGGGGAAGGGGCCCCAGCCACTTTTTCGGGGCCATCCGCATCGACCTGCTCCGGCCCCTGGAAGAGTTCCGGGAGATGCTCGACGAGGAGATCCGGGCTATCCGGGCCCTGCCCAAGGCCCCCGGCCACGACCGGATTTACATCCCGGGGGAACCGGAGTTCGAAACCGAGGAGGCCCGCCGGCGGGAGGGCATCCCCCTCGACCCGCCCGTGGCCGAATCCCTGCGCCGCCTCGCCGACGAATTCGGCATTGAGTTAAGGTTTAAGAATTGATAGGCTGGCAGGTCGGGCAAAAATAGGTGCTCCGACCCCCAACCCGAATCCGCCGGATAGGGATGCCGCACCGGCGGCAGGGCTGGTTCTCCCGGCCGTGAACCATGGGAAGGCCCTCGCTACGGGCCGCCCGGTCGCCGATAACCGGGGCCGCCCCCTCGGCCACCGCCCGGCTTAAGACTTGGGGCACGGCCGCCGCCAGCGCCCCGATTTCGGCTCGGCTCAAGGTGGCCGCCGGCCTTAAGGGGTGGATTCCGGCCGCAAAGAGGGCCTCGTCGGCGTAGATATTTCCCAGGCCGGCAATGACCCCCTGGTCGAGCAGGACGGCCTTGATGGGCGCCCTGGGCCGGCGGCGGAAAATCCGCTCGAGGCGTTCCACATCCAGGGGCTCCCGCAGGCCGTCGGGGCCGAGGCCGAACTCCCGCAGAAACCCTTCAACTTCTCCGGCGGGCATCAGGGTGAGGCGGGCAAACTGCCTGATATCCGTTAAATAAACGACGCTGCCGTCGTCCAGGCGAAAGACAACGTGGGTGGCCCGGTGGGGCAGGGGCACCCCGGGCCGGGGCGCCCAGTGGCCGCCCCGGGCCAGCTCCCGCCCGTCCGGGCCGACCACCACCATCTGGCCGGCCAGCTTAAGGTGAACGGCCAGCACCAGCCCGCCCGAAAGCCCCCAGAGGAGGAACTTGCCCCGCCGGTCCACGGCCTCGATGCGGCGGCCCACCAGAAGTTCCCGCATCCGCCCGACGGGGTCGTCCGGCCCGGCCGCCTCAATCCCCCGCAGGCGGCAAAGCTTGGGCTTGCGGCACTCAAAGGCAACGATAACCCGGCCGGGCAGGACCCGCCCGAGCTGGCGGCAGAGGAGCTCGACTTCGGGAAGTTCGGGCATCGTCTAACCCGCCCGGCCGAGCTTTACCCGCCGCCAGTGATAAAGATACTCCTGGGCCCAGCCGGCAAAGGGGCCGAACCTCTCCCGGTAAAGCCGGGAGACCAGCCGGTAGGTCGCCGGGGTTAAGGTCCGGGCCGGAATGGCCGGTCCGAAAAGCTCCCGGGCCAGGGCCCAGATGTGGGTGTCCACCGGGACGGCCTCGTCAAACCGGAGGCCGAAAAGGCAGACGCAGTCGGCGATTTTCGGGCCGACCCCGGGCAAGGTCATCAGGTCGGCCCAGGCCTCTTCGTACGGTTTTTCGGTCAGGCTTTCAAGCCAGCCCTCGCCCCTGGCCAGCAGGGCCCCCGCCACCCGCTTGAGATTTTCCAGCCGCCAGCCGGCCCCGGTTTCGGCCGCCAGTTGGGGGTCGGGCAGGCTGAGGCCGGCCAGGACCTCCGGCCGGGGGAAAGCGTAGTAGCTTAGGCCCCCCAGGGTGCCGATGGGACGGCCGAACCGGCGGCTTAAAACGTCGACGGCCCGGGAGATCCGGGGGACCGAATTGCTTACCGAAAGGGCGTAGGAGAGGAGGACCTCGGTCGGGGGCTGGCTCAGCACCCGCAGACCCGGAAAGAGGCCGATGGCCTCGGCCAGGTAAGGGTGGGCCCGTCTAAAATGGCCGTAGAGGGCCTTTAAATCGACGTCCAGCCGAAAATAGGCCGAAAACCACCCCTCCGGGTCGGACAGGGGCGGGTAGGCCCGCAGTTCGACGAAATCCCCCGAACGGCGCACCCAGACGGCCCGGTCCCAGACCACCCCGGTCCAGGCCCCCCCGGCCGCCGGCGCCCACCGGAAGGCCTGCCCGCAGTTAAGGGAGGCCTCCAGGCTCAGCTCGGCCGGCGGAATCTCAAAGCGGGCGGCCGGAAGGTCTTCCCAGGCGGCAGGGCTCCGGGCCGGCCAGAAGGCCAGCTGAAGGCCCTCATTCGACGGCGAACTTTTCAAACTCGATGTCCTCGGCCGGCCTCGGCGTCTTCGGGGCGGTGGGTTCGAGGGGCTCAAGCTCATCCCAGTTGGGGCCCTGGTTAACCTCCACCTCGAGGGGCACCTTAAGGGGGAAAGCGGTGGTCATCACTTCCCGCACCAGCCGGCCCACCTCCAGCAGTTGGTCCACGGCGGCCTCAAGCACCAGCTCGTCGTGGACCTGTAGGATCATATTTGCCCGGTAGCCGCCTTCCTTCAGCCGGCGGTGAAGCTTGACCATGGCGATCTTCATGATATCGGCGGCGGTGCCCTGAATGGGCATGTTTATGGCCATCCGTTCGGCTGCCATCCGGACGGTGGCGTTGGCCGAGTTTATTTCCGGCAGATACCGGCGCCGACCCAGCAAGGTCTCCACGTAGCCCTGGCGGCGGGCCAGCCTGACGATTTCCTGGGTGTATTCTTTAACCTTCGGGTAGATGGCGAAGTAATTGCGGATAAATTCGGCCGCCTCCTCCCGGGAAAGCTCGGTCCGGATGGCGAGGCCGTATTCGGTGACCCCATAGACGACGGCGAAATTCATCATCTTGGCCACCCGCCGCTGGACGGGGGTCACCTCCTCGGGCCGGACGCCGAAAACCTTGGCCGCGGTGGCGGTGTGAATGTCCTGGCCGGCCCGGAACGCCTCGATTAGATTCGGGTCCTCGGTGATGTGGGCCAGGATCCGGAGCTCGATCTGGGAGTAATCGGCGCTTATGAGCCGGGTGGGGGTGCCGTCGGGCAGGGGGGCGGCGATGAAGGCCCGCCTGATCTGCCGGCCCACCTCGCTCCGGGCCGGGATGTTCTGCAGGTTCGGGTCCGAAGAGGATATCCGACCGGTGGCCACCACCGCCTGGTTGAAGCTGGTGTGGACCCGGCCGGTCCGGGGGTTGATCATCGCCGGCAGGGCATCTACATAGGTGGACTTTAGCTTAGAAAGCTGCCGGTACTCCAAGAGCAGGTCGATAACGGGATGTGTGCCCCGCAGCTCCTCCAGGACCTGGGCGGCGGTGGAGTAGCCCGTCTTGGTCTTTCGGCCCCGGGGCAGGCCAAGCTCCTCAAAGAGGACGACCCCCAGCTGTCGGGGGGAATTTAGATTAAACTGGTGGCCCACCAGGTTGTAGATCTTAAGCTCCAGCTCCCGGAGCTGCCGGTTAAGCTCCCGCCCCAGCGCCCCCAGCCGCTCCACGTCGATGGCTACCCCAACCCACTCCATATCCGCCAGCACCGGGATCAGGGGCATCTCTAGCTCGTGGAAGAGTCTGGTCTGATTCTGCTCGGCCAGGCGGGCATCCAGCTGGGCGACCAGCTCCCGGAGCCGGCGGGCCAGCCGGACCTGGTAGCCTTTCACCGTTTCCAGGGGCAGGCTCCCCGGGGGGGCCGATTTCTTGCCCGGGTAAGGCACCTCCTCCCCCAGATAGGAGAAGACCAGCTCGTTAAGGTCGATGGCCTTCTCCCCCAGCAGGTAGGCGGCAATCATCGTGTCGTAGAGCCGGTTTTTAACCTCAATTTTTTCCTGCCGGAGCAAAAGGATGAGTTGTTTTAAGTCGTGGCCGATGACCGGTTTTTCGGGGTCGGCGAAAAGGGGTGCCAGGGGCCTCAGTTTTTCGGGGGCGTCGGGGTGGGTGTGGCCGAAAAACTCCGGCTGCGGGTGTACCGGGATGAAACAGTACGCCCCGTCCACGGCGAGGGTGAGGGAGTGCAGTTCCGACCACATCGGTCGGGGACCGGTGCCCACGGCCAGGGCCCCAAAGGCCGGTGCCGGCCGGGCCAGCTCCAAAAAGCGCCCCAGCCCGACCTCGGCCCCTTCGGGCCCGGCCACCGCGGCGGTCTGGGCCCCGGGCTCGGGGGGCAAAATTTCATCCAGGCGCTCCACCAGGCTGTGAAACTCCAGCTCCCGGAGGAGGGCCAGCACCCGGGTCCGGTCGGCCCGGCCGAGCCGGCACCTCTCCAGGTCAAGGGTTACCGGGGCGTCGCTCTTGATTTTAACCAGCTCCCGGTTGCGGCGGACCAGCTCCTCGGCCTGCTTTAGCCGGGCGGCCAGCTCCGGGGGCGTGACCTCCCCCAGCCGGGCGTAAAGTTCGTCGATGGAGCCGAATTTTTTAATTAAATCCACCGCCGTCTTTTCGCCGACCCCGGGCACGTTGGGAATATTATCCGAAGGGTCGCCCCGCAGCGCCTTAAAGTCCACCAGCTGCCAGGGCTCGAGGCCGAACCGCTGGCGGACGGCCTCCTCGTCGTAAAGCACCGTGTCCGTCAGGCCCTTGCGGGGGGCCAGGACTTTGACCCCCGGGCCCACCAGCTGAAGGGCATCCAGGTCGGCCGTAACGATGACGCACTCGACCCCCCGCTCCACCGCCTGGCGGCAGAGGGCCCCGATCAGGTCGTCGGCCTCGTAGCCGGGCACCTCGTAAATAGGAATGCCGAAAGCCTCGACCAGCTGTCTGACCCGAGCCATCTGCCGGGCGAGGTCTTCGGGGGTCTGGGGCCGCTGGGCTTTATAGGCTTCGAACTGGGTGTGCCTGAAGGTGGGGACGCCGGCATCGAAGGCCACGGCCACGTAATCGGGTTTAAGCTCCTTGATGGCCTTAAAAAGCATGTTGGCAAAGCCGTAGACGGCCTGGGTGCTCTCCCCCGTCCGCCGGGTGGTGAGGGGCGGCAGGGCAAAGAAGGCCCGGTAAAGGATGGCGTTGCCGTCTAAGATTACGAGCCGCTCAGGCTTCGACATTGGTCAGCTACTCCCCGGTGTAGTATATATCAGGGTGGCCTTAGAAAAAGTCGGCATCGTCTTCCCCGGCGGGGACCCAGCCGAAGTCGAGGCCCTCGAACAGCTCGGTTACGATTCCGTCTGGTCGGGGGAGCACATTCTTTACCACGGCCCGACCCTGGACGCCCTGGTCGTCCTGGCGGCCTACGCCGCCCGGACCGAACGGCTGAAGGTCGGCTCGTCGGTCCTCCTTTTGCCCTTGCGGCCGCCGGCCCTGGTGGCCAAGGCGGCGGCCACCCTCGACCTCCTGAGCGGGGGCCGCCTCATCCTCGGGGTCGGGGTTGGGGGCGAATACCCGCCCGAGTTCGGGGCCCTGGGCATCCCCCTGGCCGAGCGGGGCGCCCGGGCCGACGAGGCCCTGACCATCTTAAAGCTCCTTTGGGCCGGCGGCCCGGTAAGCTTCGAGGGCCGCTTCTACCGGCTGCCGGGGGTCCGGCTGGAGCCGCCCCCGGCCCAGCCCGGCGGCCCCCCCGTCTGGGTCGGGGGCCGCTCCAGGGCCGCCCGGCGCCGGGCCGGCCGCCTGGGGGACGGCTGGTTCCCCTACCTGGTCGACCCGGAGCAGTACCGGGCGGGCCGAAGGGAGGTGGAGGCCTACCGGGCCGAGGCCGGCCGGGACGGGCCCTTTACCTGGGCCCTGCTCCTCTTCATCCGGTGCGACGACGACCCGGCCGAGGCCCGCCGGGTGGCCGCCGAGCGGCTGGGCCGGATGTATGCCCGGCCCTTCGACGGCCTGGTGGACCGGTACTGCGCCTGCGGCCCCCCGGAGGCCTGCGCCGAAAGGATCAAGCAGTTTGAGGCCGCCGGCGTCGAGTATCTCGTCCTTTCCCCGGTGGCGCCCCCGGAGGAGCTTCTGGCCCAGGCGGTCCGCTACTCGGCCGAGGTTCTGCCCCGGCTCCGTTAGGGCCCACCGCCCCGACGATGAAGTGGCCGGGCCGGACGAAGGGCCGGACCAGCACCCGAAGGGGCAGGCCCCCCTCGGCCTCGATGGGGTTGAGGACCACCACGTCGGGGTCGCGGCCGAACTTCTCCCGGTAGCGGCGGGCGGCCTCGGCGACCTTCTCGGCCAGCGGCCGGCGGCGGTCCGGGTCGTACCAGAGGACCCCGGTAATCATCCTTTAATCCCCGACCAAATGTTCTAGTAAATTATAGGCCAGAAGGTGCCGTCGGCGCAGGAGCATGGCGTTGAGGGCGACGATGATGGTGGAGAGGCTCATCAGGACCGCCCCGGCCGCCGGCGAAAGCACCAGCCTGACCGGGTAGCCGACCCCGGCGGCCAGGGGAATGGCCGCGGCGTTGTATCCCACCGCCCACACCAGGTTCTGGACCATCTTGGCGTAGGCCGCCCGGGAAAGCCCCAGGATGCGCACCACGTCCAGGGGGTCGTTTTTCACCAGCACCACGTCGGCCGATTCGATGGCCACGTTGGTGCCCGCCCCGATGGCCACCCCCAGGTCGGCGGCCAGGAGGGCGGGTGCGTCGTTTATGCCGTCCCCGACGAAGGCCACCCGTTTGCCCCCGGCCCGAAGGGATTCCACGATGCGGGCCTTATCGGCCGGCAGGACCCGGGCGTAGTAGCGGTCGATTCCCAGGGCCTCGGCCACCCTTTTGGCCGCCGCCTCGGCGTCGCCCGTAGCCATAATTACTTCAATGCCGGCCTCCTTAAGGCGCCGGACCGCCTCCCGGGCCCCCGGCCTTATCCGGTCGGCGAGGCCCAGCACCGCCAGGGCCCGCCTATCCTCGGCCAGGACCACCGGGCTTAAGCCCCGGGCCTCGGCTTCGGCCAGGGCCTGCTTCAGCCTCTCGGGCAGTTCGACGCCCAGCCCCAAGAGCCACTCCGGCCGCCCCGCCCGGTAAAGCCGCCCGTCCACTTCCCCCTCGACCCCCTGGCCCGGAACTGCCCGCACCCCGCCCGCCGGCGGGACGGGCACGCCCCGGGCCCGGGCTTCGGCCACGATGGCCTGGGCCAGGGCGTGCTCGGAGAAGGTTTCCACGGCCGCGGCCAGGCCCAGGGCCCGAACGGGGTCGATGCCCTCAGCTGCCACCGCCTCGACCCCGAAGCGGCCCTCGGTGAGGGTTCCCGTCTTGTCAAAGGCGACCACGTTTATCTCCCGGGCCCGCTCGAAGGCTTCACGGTTTCGGATGATGATGCCGTTTCGGGCGGCCAGGGCGGTGGCGTTGACCACCACCAGGGGGACGGCAAGGCCCAGGGCGTGGGGGCAGGCGATGACCAGGACGGTCACCCCCCGCTCCAGGGCGAAGGCCAGACCGGCCCCGAGGCCCAGCCAGAGGCCGAAGGCCGCCGCCCCGGTCCCCGCCGCGACGAAGGTGAGCCAGGCGGCCACCCGGTCGGCGGCGGTCTGAAACCGGCTGCGGGCGGCCTGGGCCTCCCGAACCAGCCGCGTAATCTGGCTGAGGGCGGTATCCTCGCCGGTGCGGGTGACCCGGACCTTTAAGGCCCCCTCGCCGTTGATGGACCCGGCCACCACCTCGTCCCCCACCTGCTTGGGCACCGGCCTCGATTCCCCCGTAAGAAAAGCTTCGTTTACGCTGGAGGCCCCCTCGACCACCACCCCGTCGGCCGGGATCTGCTCCCCCGGCCGGACGAGTACGACGGCCCCCGGCCTCAAATCGGCGGCCGGTACGTCCACGATTTCCCCGTCGGCCACCAGGTGGGCGGTCTGGGGCACCGCCGACGCCAGCTCTTCGAGGGCCCGGCTCGCCCCCTGGACGGCCACCATCTCCAGCCAGTGGCCCAGAAGCATCACGTCGATGAGGGTGGCCAGCTCCCAGTAGAAGGGCATTCCGGGCAGGCCGAAGGCCACCGCCAGGCTGTAGGCAAAGGCCGCCGAGGTGGCCAGGCCGACCAGGGTCATCATCCCCGGCCGGCGGGCGGCCAGCTCCTCCAGGCCGCCCCGGACGAAGACCAGGCCCCCGTAAAGGTAAACGGCCGCGGCCAGGAGGGGGCTCAGCCATTCGAGGCCGGGAATCGGCGGGGGCCGGTAGCCCAGAAGCTGCTGGACTGGTTCGGCCAGGTAGAGGATGGGCAGGGTAAGGAGGGTCGAAACGATAAACCGGTTCCGGAACATCGCCGGGGTGTGGCCGGCGTGCCGGTCCCGGGGGTGGGCGGCCGGGGGCCCTGGGTGGCCGTGGTGGTGATGGTAGGCCATAAAAATTCCCCGAGTAATAATACCCCGGCCTTGCGGGGCGGGGGGCCGGGAACGTATATTTCAAAGCGATGCTGTCTGCGATCCCCGGCCCCGGCCGGCTGGCCGAACTTTACCGCTACCGGGAGCTTATATACAACCTGGTCGCCCGGGACCTGAAAGTGCGGTATAAAAACTCCGTCGTCGGGGTCTTCTGGTCCCTGCTTAACCCCCTGGTCATGTCGGCCATCTTCACCTTCGTCTTTACCGTCCTGATGCCCAGCGGGTTGCCCCATTACGCCCTCTTTGTCTTAATCGGCCTGCTCGCCTGGAACTGGACGGTGGGGGCGGTGGTCGGGGGCGCCCAGAGCATCGTCGCCCACGGCCACCTGGTTAAAAAGGTCTACTTTCCGGTCGAGGTCCTCCCCATCTCGACGGTCCTCTCGAACCTGGTCAACTTCCTCCTGGCCCTCATTCCCCTCTTCGGGTTGATGCTTCTCTCCGGCATCGTCCCCGGGCCCCAGCTGGTGCTCCTGCCCCTGGCCGTCCTTACCCAGCTCGTCTTCCTGCTAGGCCTGGCCCTGGCCCTTTCGGCCTTAAACGTCCCCTTCCGGGACACCGCCGCCGTGCTGGATGTGCTTATGCTGGGCTGGTTCTTCCTTACGCCGGTCTTTTACCGGGTGGAGGACCTGGCCGGGGGCTGGTCCCGCCTGATGTACATCGTCAACCCCCTGGCCTCCATCATCGCCAATTACCGGGTTCTGCTTTACTACAACAGCTGGCCGGACCCCCTCTTTATGCTCCGGACCCTCACCCAGGCCCTGGTTGTCCTTGCCGCCGGCTACCTGGTCTTCAGCCTGCTCCGGGACCGGCTGCCGGAAGAGGTGTGATGGACGCCGTTGTCTGCCAGGGGGTTTCCAAGCGGTTTATCTTAAGGCCCGACCGGCCCCGCTCCTTTCAGGAACTGCTCATCGGCCTGCTTCACCCCCGCCGGTCGGCCCCGGCCCGCCGCCTGGAATTCTGGGCCCTCCGGGACGTCTCCTTTGCCGTCCCGGCCGGGACCACCTTCGGCATCGTGGGGGAGAACGGCTCGGGAAAAAGCACCCTGCTCAGAATAATTGCCCGGGTCCTTAAGCCCACCTCCGGCCACGTCCGGGTTAGGGGGCGGGTGGCCGCCCTGCTGGAGCTGGGGGCCGGCTTCCATCCCGAGCTTACCGGCCGGGAGAATATCTATCTTTACGGCTCCCTCCTGGGCCTGGGCCGTCGGGAGATAAACCGCCACCTCGAAAGCATCGTCGGCTTCGCCGAGCTGGCCGACTTTATCGACACCCCCGTCAAGCACTACTCGTCGGGGATGCTGGTCCGCCTCGGGTTTGCGGTGGCGGTACACCTTAGCCCGGACATCTTAATAACCGACGAAATCCTGGCCGTGGGGGACGAGGCCTTTCAGCACAAGTGCCTCGAAAAGATTTACGAGTTTGCCCGGGCCGGGGGGACCATTATCCTGGTAAGCCACGATTTAAACCTGGTCCGGCAGTTGTGCGACCGGGCCCTCTGGCTGGACCGGGGTCGGGTTCGGGCGCTGGGGGACCCGGTCGCGGTGACCCGGGCCTACCTGGACTGGGCCAACGAGAAGGCCTTTTTGCGGTCCGAGGGCTCCGGGGCGGCCCGCCACCGGCGGTGGGGAAGCTTTGAGGTGGAGGTTACCCGGGTGGAGCTTCTGGACGGGGCCGGCAACCCGACCTGGTTTTTCGCCACCGGCGACCCCCTCACCATCCGCATTCATTACCGGGCCCACCGCCGCATCGAGCGGCCGGTCTTCGGGGTGGGCCTGCACCAGGGGGAGTCGGTCCACATCACCGGCCCCAACACCAAGTTCGCCGGGCTCGAGATCGACTTCGTCGAGGGCGAGGGGGCGGTGGAGTACCGGGTTCGGGAGCTGAACCTGACCCGGGGGGTCTACCTGGTTTCGGTGGCCGTGAGCGACCACAGCCTGACCCACCTTTACGACTACCACGACCGCCTTTACCGGTTCGAGGTCCGGCCCCGGCCGGGCCGGGAGGCCTTCGGGCCGGTCTACCTTCCGGCCGAGTGGCGCCACCTCAACGGGGCGGCCGGGCCTACCCGGCCCCGGCCAGGGTACACGCCAGCTCCGCCGCCGTCTCCGGGTCCTCCACCCGGATGATGCCGGTATCGGGCTCGCCCCGCCGGAACAGCTCCCAGGTATGGAGGCCGATAACCGGCTTGCCGAACTTGAGGGCAAAGGCGATCTCCGAGAGGGTTCCGTAGGCGCCCCCCACCGCGACCACCGCCCGGGCCGAGCGGACGACGATGACGTTGCGGGCCTCCCCCAGGCCGGTGGGGATGGGGATATCCACGTAGGGGTTGGCCTCCTTGGGGTCGCTTCCCGGCAGGATGCCGATGGTCGTCCCGCCGGCGGCCTTGGCCCCCTTGCAGGCGGCCAGCATTACGCCCCCAAGGCCCCCGCAGACGACGGTGGCGCCCCGGCGGGCCAGCTCGGCCCCGACCCGCTCGGCCAGGGCGAAGAGTTCGGGCGGGCAGTCGCCCTCGCCGATTACGGCAATCAGCATCGGCGGGCCTCCTTTCGGGGATTCTGCTAGTTTAATATCAAGGGACAGTAAGGAGGTTAAGGGCCGTGAACGGGTATCCCACCATCGCCGAAGTGGTGGCCCGGGAGATCCTCGATTCCCGGGGAAACCCGACCCTGGAGGTTACGGTCAGGCTGGAAGACGGGGCCGTCGGCACCGCCGCCGTGCCCTCGGGGGCGTCCACCGGCCGCCACGAGGCCCTGGAGCTCCGGGACGGGGACAAAAACCGCTACCGGGGGCTGGGGGTCCTCCGGGCGGTGGAGAACGTCAACAAGGTGGTGGCCCGGGTGCTGGTCGGCCGCTCCCCCTTCGACCAGGCGGCCATCGACGCCGAGCTCATCGCCCTGGACGGCACCCCCAACAAAGGCCTTCTGGGGGCCAACGCCATCCTCGGGGCCTCCGTGGCCGTGGCCCGGGCGGCCGCCGCCTCCCTGGGCATGCCCCTGTATCGTTACCTCGGGGGGGTTGGGGCCGCCGTTCTGCCGGTGCCCTTGATGAACATCTTAAACGGCGGCCGCCACGCCGACTGGCAGTCGACGGATATCCAGGAGTTCATGGTCGTCCCGGCCGGGGCTCCCAGCTTTGCCGAGGCCCTGCGTTGGGGGGCGGAGATTTACCACGCCCTGCGCAGGCTCATTAAGGACCGGGGCGGCTCCGTGGGGCTGGGGGACGAGGGGGGCTTCGTGCCCGACCTCCGGTCCAACGCCGAGGCCCTCGACCTGCTTATGGGGGCGATAACGGCCGCCGGCTACCGGCCCGGGGAGCAGGTCTGGCTGGCCCTGGATGCGGCCGCCAGCGAATGGTTCGAGGACGGCCGCTACCGCCTGCCCAAGGAGAGCAAGACCTTCTCGGCCGGGGAGCTTATCGGCCTCTACCGGCGGTGGGTCGAGGCCTACCCGATCGTCTCCATCGAGGACGGCCTGGCCGAGGACGACTGGGCGGGCTGGCAGGAGCTGACGGCCGCCCTGGGGGACCGGATTCAGCTGGTGGGGGACGACCTCTTCGTGACCAACCCCGACCGGATCCGGGAGGGCATCGGCCGGCGGGCGGCCAACGCCGTCCTCATCAAGCCCAATCAGGTGGGCACCGTCAGCGAGACCCTTACGGCCGTCGACCTTACGGTGCGGGCCGGCTGGCGGCCCATCATCTCCCACCGGTCGGGGGAGACCGAGGACACCTTCATCGCCGACCTGGCCGTGGCCATCAATGCCGGGCAGATCAAGGCCGGGGCCCCGGCCCGGTCGGAGCGGGTGGCCAAGTACAACCGGCTGCTGGCCATCGAGGCGGAGCTGGGCAAGGGGGCCCGCTTTGCCGGCCGGGAGTTTATCGGGCCCGCCCGGTCGTCACCTCGAGGTTAATCCCGTCCCGGCGGATGGCCGGCCGGAGGACCCGGCCGGCGAATTTAAACCGGCCGGCGGCTTCCGCCCAGGCCCGGCCCACCCGGTCGGCGGCGTCGGTGCGGGTGTCGACGAAGGCGATGACGCTGGGCCCGGCCCCCGAAAGGCAGGCCCCCAGCGCCCCGGCCCCCAGGGCGGCCCGGATAAGGGGCTCCATCTCCGGGATGAGGCTTCGGCGGGCGGGCTGGTGGAGCCGGTCCTCGGTGGCGGCCCGGATGAGCTCCAGGCGGTTGCCCAGCACGGCCACCACCCAGAGGGCCGAGCGGCTCAGGTTAAAGACGGCGTCGGCCAGGGGCACCGTCTCGGGCAGGGCCCGGCGGGCGGCCTCGGTGGGAACCCCCCGGTCGGGGACGTAGAGGACCACCCCCAGGTTCCGGGGAACCTGCAGGCCGACGGCCTGGGGGCGGCCCTCGGCCTCGAAGGCCAGGACGATGCCCCCCAGGACGGCGGCCGCGGCGTTGTCGGGGTGGCCTTCGATTTCGGCCGCCAGCCGGAGAAGCTCCAGGGCCTGGAGGGGGCGGCCGGCGACGGCGTAGGCCAGGGCGACCCCGGCCACGGCGGCGGCCGCGCTGCTGCCCAGCCCCCGCTTTAAGGGGATGCTATTTTTAACCCGAAGCTCAAGGGGAACCCAGTCGGCCTTGAGCCGCCCGAGGGCCTGGCGGTAGGCCCGGACGAGGAGGTTCTCCTCGTCGGCGGGAAGCTCGGCGGCCCCCTCCCCCTGAAGGGTAAGCTTAAGCTTTGGGGCCGGCCTCCCCCGGACCTCCAGGGGGATGTCCAGGGCGAGGGCCAGGCAGTCAAAGCCCGACCCCAGGTTAGCCGAGGTGGCCGGGACGGTCAGCCGGAACTCCGTGGGGATGCCTCCAGTCCCAGGGTTTTAAAGACCTCGGCCAGGTCGTCCACCTGCCGGACCCGGCTCTCGACGTTAAAGCCGGGGGTGGGGTCCTTAAGGCCGCTGCCCGTCAGGACGCAGACCACCACGGCGGCCGGGTCGGATATTATCCGGCGGAACCTGACCAGGCCAGCGACGCCGGCGGCCGAGGCCGGCTCCACAAAGAGGCCCTCCAGTTCGGCCAGCAGGCGGCGGGCGGCCAGGATCTCCTCGTCGGTTACCGCCTCGATGAGGCCCCCCGACTCGTCCCGGGCCTGGACGGCCGCGGCCCAGTTGGCCGGGTGGCCGATCCGGATGGCGGTGGCCACCGTTTCCGGGTTGGGCACCGGGTAGCCCCGGACAATGGGGGCGGCCCCGGCCGCCTGAAAGCCGGCCAGCCGGGGAAGCTTCCTGCTCCGCCCGGCGGCCCGGTATTCTTTAAAGCCGACCCAGTAGGCGCTGATGTTGCCGGCGTTGCCCACGGGCAGAAAAAGATAGTCGGGGGCGTCGCCCAGCTCGTCGACGATTTCGAAGGCGGCCGTCTTCTGGCCGGCCAGCCGGTGGGGATTCAGGGAGTTTACCAGCCGGAGGCCGGCGTCGTCGGCCAGCCTGACGGCCGCTTCCAGGGCCCGGTCAAAGGTCCCCCGAAGCTCGAAGACCCGGGCCCCGTAGGCCACCGCCTGCAGAAGCTTCCCCGCCGCCACGCCCCCCGCCGGGACCAGAACCACCGCCGGCAGGCCGGCGTAGGCGGCGTAGGCCGCGGCCGAGGCGCTGGTGTTGCCCGTGGAGGCGCACACCACCCCCCGGGCCCCGTCCTCCAGGGCCTTGGCCACGGCCACGACCATTCCCCGGTCCTTGAAGGAGCCGGTGGGGTTGGCGCCCTCAAACTTAAAGTAAAGGTTTTCGAGGCCGAGCCGGCGGCCCAGGTGCCGGGAGCGGACCAGGGGCGTAAAGCCTTCCCCCAGGCTCAGCTCCGGGGTTCCGGGCCCCACGGGCAGAAACTCCCGGTAATGGCGGAGCAGACTAGGGCGGCTCATCGGCCGGCCGGGCCTCTTTGGCCCGGATGGCGAACTCCCGGATTTGACGGAGTTCGCCCTGGAGGCTCTGGAGGCGAAAGTTAACCAGGTTTTCCAGAAGGCCCAGCACCGACAGGATCAGGCGGCCGTTCAACTCCAGGGCCTGCTCCAGCTGGGTTCGGGTGCGGCCCAGTTCGGCCTCCAGGTTTCGCAGGTGGTGGGCCAGGTCCCGCTGACCCGCCTCCACCCGGTCGATCCGCTCGTTGAGCCCCCGCAGGGCCTCCTCCTGGGTTCCCAGCCGGCGCTCCAGCACTTCGAAGCCGCCCCGGAGGTCCCGAAGACCCTGGCGGGCCTCGTCGAGGAGGGCCCACTCCTTGCGCAGGCCGTCCACCGCCTCGGTCAGCCGGCCCAGGTCCTCGGCCAGGGCCTTCAGCCGGTTGGCGCCGGCGGCCTGTTCGGCCGCGACCTCGGCCACCTCGGGCCGGAGGCCGGCCAGGTCCCGCTCCACCTTCTGGATGAGGCCCGGCAGGGCCCGAAGCTGGCCCTGGACCCGGCCCACCTCCTCGGCCCAGTTTTCCACCTCCTTGGTCAGGGCGGCGACGGCGTCCTGCTGTTTGCGGTAGGTCTCGGCCAGGGCATCCAGGCGGGTCCGGGCCAGGTCGGCGGCGGAACCCACCTCGTCCAGGCGCCGCTGGAGGCCGGATAGCGCCTGCCGGAGCTGCTCGGTTTCAGCCCCCTGGAGCCGCTCCAGCCGCTCCACCCGGCCGGCCAGGTCCGCCTGGGCCGTCCGGAGCTGGTCGGCCGCCTCCCGCACCGCCCGGACGGCGGCCTCCAGCTGGGCGGCCTGGCCCGCCTGCTGGCGGACGGCGGCGAGGCCGACGGCCAGGTCGGCGAGCTGTTGCTGGTGGGCCTGGGTCAGGCCCATGAGCTGTTCCACCTGCCGGCGGAAGACCCCAACCTGGGCCCGGAGCTCCTGCTGGTCCAGGAGGAACCGGTCGACATTGGCCGGGGGCTGGGTGGACTCGGTGGCCATGGCTAGTCGTCGACCCGGATGCAGTTGCCCACTTCCCGGACGACTGGCAGTCGGCCGATCTCCCGGAGGGCCGCCTGGACGGCCGCCTCGTTGGCCCGGTGGGTCATGATCACCAGCTCGGCGGTGAGGGCCTCTTCGTGGGCCTCTTTCTGGATGACGGAGGCGATGCTTATATAGTGCTGGCCGAAGACCCCGGCGATCTGGGCCAGGACCCCGGGCCGGTCGGCCACCTCCATCCGGATGTAGTAGCGGCTCTGGATTTCGTGGATGGGCCGGACCTCCAGGTGGTTAAGGCCAAGCTCGGGGCACTCCCGGGGCACCCCCCGGGCGATATCCCGGGCCAGCTCCAGCACGTCGGCGACGATGGCCGAGCTGGTGGGCAGGGCGCCCGCCCCCTGGCCGTAGAAGAGAACCCGGCCGACCAGGTCGCCCTCGACCTCTACGGCGTTAAAGACCCCGTGGACCTGGGCCAGCATCCGGTGGAGGGGGACCAGGCAGGGGTGGACCCGGGCCTCGGCGATGCCGTTGGCGCACTTGGCGATGGCCAGCAGCTTTATGGCGTAGCCGAGCTCCCGGGCGTAGCGGAAGTCCCGGACGGTGAGGCGGGTTATCCCCTCGTGGTAAACGGCCTCGGGGGGGATGCGGCTGCGGAAGGCGAGGCTGGCCAGGATGGCCAGCTTAAAGGCCGCATCCCGGCCCTCCACGTCGTCGGTGGGGTCCGGTTCGGCGTAGCCGAGCTGCTGGGCCTCGGCCAGGGCCTGGGCATATTCAACCCCGTCCCGGTCCATCCGGGTGAGGATATAATTGGTGGTGCCGTTTATAATCGCCTTGACCCAGCGGATCTCGTTGGCCGCCAGGTCGTGCTTAAGGACGGCGACGATGGGCAACCCCCCGCCCACGCTCGCCTCGTAGAGGACATCGACCCCCTGCCGCCGGGCCAGGGCCATAAGCTCGGCCCCGTGGCGGGCCATAACCACCTTGTTGGCCGTCACCACGTGCTTGCCGTTCTCGATGGCCCGCCGCAGAAAATCCAGGGCCGGCCGCTCGCCCCCAACCACCTCGACGACGATGTCGATGTCCGGGTCGTCCAAGACGGCGGCCGGGTCGGTGGTCAAAAGTTCGGAGGGGACCTCGATGGGCCGGGGCTTGCGGGGATCCCGAACGAGGATGCGCTCGACCTTGAGCCGGGCCCCGATGGTGGCGGCCAGGCTGTCGGCCTTCTGGGGCAGAATGCGGGCAACCCCGCTGCCCACCGTGCCGAGGCCCAGCAGACCGATCCGGATGGTGTCCTTGGCCATCGGTTACCCTGTCCGCATTTGGGGGTGCTGCTAAGGGAGTATACCCTAGCGGCCGGGTGATCTCAACCGCACGTATGAGTTCAACAGATTTGAGACAGGGGGCGCCCTTTTCGGGTGCTCGGCCGGCCGGCAGAGCCGGCGCCGCCTCCGGCGGCCGAGCGGGCAGTCGCCGAAGGCGACTCGGCCCGGTGGGGCCGGACGGTGTTGTAAGTCAACTCCCAGGCCCTTAAGGCCTGGTTTACGGCCGCAACGGAGAGCTCACCCGCATGGACATGGCTGCGGTGGGCTCGCTCAACCTGCCGGCCGCCTTCGGCGGCGGTGAGCGGGGCGGCAGCACAAACAGCCAGGCGGCCTCAAATTCAGCGCATTCTTGACATAACTTGCTTTGCAAGTTATGTCAAGAATAATCGCAAAAGGATTTATGTTAAGAGCCTGCCGCCATCCACCTGGGTGGCTTTGACCTCGAAAGGCGTCCGGTGGATGAGCTTTTCGAGAAAGTCCCGGGCGTTTTTGGCGCTGGCGCTCGGGTAGGCCGCCACCACATTCCACCGGCTTACCGTATCCTGGGCCGTAAAGTGCTTGAATCCAAACCAGGAGGAAACTAGACATAAATCGCTTTGCGATTTATGTCTAGTTTTCCAGGGTATCGAGCTGGATTAGGTCACCTGGCCTTCGGTTTTCGCTCAGCGTGGGGGAGCGCGAAGCGCACGGCCTTCGGCCGTTGCCGTCTTCGGCGGGCTTTTACGCCATTTCTGGGCGGTTGGATAAGCTGTCCCCGGCGCTTAAGGTAGCTTAAAATCCTGCCAGTCGCCGGAGGCGACTCCGAGACCGAAAAGCCGGGGTAAGTTTGGCCTTGCCCCGCTCTTGACCTAAATTGTCCTGCAATTTAGGTCAAGAGCTTGCTCCCTGAGGCTTTTTACGGCCATGATGAGCTCGGGCTCCCAGGCAGGTTTTCTCGGGCTTTTAGGCCTGCGGCTCCTGTCTTCAAGCCCTCTGGGGCCTTCGCTCTTAAGCTGCCTTTGCCAGCGGTAGTAGGTTGAGCGGGCGATTCCCAGGCATTCGGTGGCCTTCTCGACGCTTAAGCCCGCGGCCTTAAGGTTATCTACGGACCGCCGCCGGAGGCGGCGCAGCCTTTGCTGGGCTTTGAGGCTGAGCTCACAT
>Ga0197143_1000512_pt1 | contig 41389 bp, 34 predicted proteins | sample GBS70_MetaG_FD_148603 | JGI IMG/M metagenome (GOLD analysis project Ga0197143, IMG submission 148603) | Sediment microbial communities from Great Boiling Springs, Gerlach, Nevada, United States - GBS 70_MetaG | ecosystem: Environmental > Aquatic > Thermal springs > Hot (42-90C) > Sediment... | reverse complement strand
CCGAGTTCAATCAGTATTGCTGGCACGCTTGCCCATGTTAAAACTGTAAGCGGTTGTTTAACAACACCTCTATCCTTCATCCTAAGCGCTTTGCATAACCTCGTTTGCATAAGTTCGGCAAGTGGACGGCTCTCCTCGTTCCAATAGTGCACTGATAAACCATGTGGCTTGTTATTGCGGTAGCTGTTCAGGTGAATGGACACAAACACATCGGCATTAACGAGTGACGGTAGCCTTGCTCTCTCAACCAACCCAAGAGGTGTGAAATCGCCATCTCGTGTTGTAACGGCGATCCAATCTCTCCTTTCAAGCTCCTCTTGCAGTTTCTTCGCTATCGCGATAACAACATCGGCTTCTTTGACCCCATAATGTGTAGCACCCTCATCAAGCAACCCATACTGAGTGAAAGTGCCGTGACCTGCGTCAATAATAGCAATGAAGCGCCTTCTCAAGTTGTTCTCAAACCTTGCAGGGTGATAGAGCTTAAATAAGTTCCAAACGATGAGAGTGCATGATGAAAAAAGTATTGCCATGCTCAGTATGAATAGCATCTTGCTTCTCCCAATGCTTCTCATTCTTGTGCTCCTCCATTTTAGTTGTGCTCCTCGCCCTTCACCCATTATATCAAGGGCGACTCAGGTGAAGGAGCTTGCTGTCAAGCTTGAAGGTATGTATGAAAACGCTACGCTTGCACAGGTGGTTCAAATCATCTCTTCGAGCTTGCCACAGGAGCTAAGCACAGAGCTACTTAAACTTGCATACCGCAAAACACACAAACCAGTTGACCATAAGGGATGGCTCATAGGGCGATTGTATCTGCTTGCATCTTCGTTCTACCTTATCGGCGCTTTAGATGAAATGCATTACGACAACATGGACAAGGCATTTAGCCTTTGTTACTCTTCGCTAACCTGTTTGAAGAGCTCTTCCCGTTGGCTCCCGAAGTGGGAGCGAACAAGTGCTCTCGGATATGCTACCCAGCTCAACTCCGTTTTGAAGCGATTGAAAGATGACCGATACTATGCACTCGTTCACTTGAAAGCTTTGCAATTTAAGGTTGGGACTCATGCTCTCTATATCCCGCCTGAGCCACGTCGGTAATTTTGTGCTCGCTAATTTTTGCTCGCTACTTTTTGTGCCTCCACGTTTAATTTCAAGAAACGCGGTTCAGTGGCATCTGTTGCTATACGCTGTGCCTGCCTTTGGGTAATCTTCACAACCCATATCTCACAGCTCTGCTCCAAGTGTGGCTTAAAGGTATATGCCAACATTTCCTCATCACTTGAAAACTGTGGTGACGCACAGATACCTTCTCGCATTTCCATCGGCATTGCATCCTCAATCGCCTTTCGCAACAGACTTATTGGCTCCGCTTTTGGTTGTGGCTTCGGCATGTCTCCGAGCCATATTTCAAGCCTTGTATTGTTGCCCTGTCGGATGATTGCGAAGCTCTTCCCAGCGTTACTTACAAAGAAGCCATAGATGCCACCCAAAAGCTCATTGACTGCCCCTGTGTTTAAATTCAAGCCGACAAGCTTCTGCTTACCATTGCTATCTGTGCCCTGAACAAGCAAAACAGCTCCATCGTTCCAAATCGCCTGCAGACGGATGCTGGCTAAGCTTTCAAACAGCTTCCGTCCGCCAAGTGCAGTGCTAAAGCCTTTCTTCTTGAGTTCAAAAGTTACCAGATCACCCTCAACTGGTATGAAGAGCTTCTCATGTGGTGGCTGCCAGAGCATATTCCCTATGGGCTTTCGTTCCGAGCCGAGTGGGAATGCTTCGCTTTTCATTTGTTCAATGTCAAGCAAGATGAGTTGGGTCTGGTTTCCCTCAAGCGAGATCGCTGAGAGCATCTTGCCATCTGGCGATAGCGCTACTGGTTCGTTAAGCCACTGTGGTGGCGATATAGTCATAAGGTGCTTTTCGTTAACGCTCAAGTCTGGCTGGACTTCAAGCTTAAAGACGTGAGCATAAGCGCTTCCTTTTGCTGATGTGAGCACAAGCATTTGGTTTGGCTGTGGCAACGTGCTATACCAGACGATGCGACTCTGGTTTTTCTCTCCATTAGCAGTCCATAGCTCCTTCTTGCCGTCCCTGTGCGCTATGAAAATTGACGACCCACAAATGAATGTCACTGGCTCTGATAGGAACGGAGAATCAAACGAAGCCATCAGACTCTGCAAACGCTCCTTGAGCTGTGTCCTCGTTAGGCTGATGCCAAGCCTCTTTGCCAGCCTCTCAATCCTTTCATCAGCTCCGGGGTGAGTTGAGAAATAGCGTTCCAAGCCCTTGAGCTTCTTGTCCATGAATCTGCTTAGCATGGCTATAGCACCTATTGGGTTGTAGCCAGCAGCCATCATATAGTTCAAAGCATAATTATCTGCTTCCCTTTCCTGATTGCGGCTATAACCCAAGCGTTGCAGTGTATAAAGCACATCTGCTGCAGTCCTGATAGCTTGTGGTGCGCCACCAAGCAGTATTGAACCAAGGATGGAGATCACCGTCTCTTGGCTTATAGCTTTGCGGGCGTGCTTACAAACGATATGCCCAACTTCGTGTGCTATAACAAATGCCAGTTCATCATCCGATGTCACTGTCTCAAGAAGCCCACGAGTTACATAAACAACCCCTCCTGGCAACGCAATCGCGTTTGGCTCATCAATGTTGAGTATCTTGAACTCATATGGCACATCCTTTCGGTCGCAAACTGCAAGTATGCTCATCCCTATCCGTCTCACCCTGCTTAGCTGTGCTTGGTTTTCCCAAAGTGGGATTTGTGATTCAATCTCTTTTGCAACCCTTCTTCCAAGGGCTATTTCCGAGTCGCGTGAGAAGATGTCTATAGCGATAGTTCTTGCAGTGAGCAGTAGCACGATAACCAAAGTAAGAAAACATCCAACTGACCATCTTGGGCATGGTGAACAAGTGTTCATCAAATCGCCACCTCTTTTCATATGCATTTGTTTTTAGCCTTACTGCGCTTGAGTGTGAACTCAAGCTGATGCAGTCGCTCGCGCTTGTGCCAAACGGATATAATCAACCCAGCAGAGGCAGCGAGCACAGCTGAGAAAAGAAACATCGTAAGCGCTTTCATCGGATGTTCAACGACGCAGTAGATGGCATATGACACAAGCAGTAGTGCAGAAGCAGCCATAGAGGCACTAAGCACTGGTGCTATAGCCTTTCGCTTGGTGCACTTATAGTTGCCTCTCAGGGTTTTGTTGTGTGACAGTTTTACCTGAGGTTGCTGTGTGAGTTTACTTAGCGCTTCTGATGCAGCCTTAGCGATGTTTTTGTTCTTATGTTTTTCTGAGAGCTCTTGCAGTATGTGTTTTGCTCTTTCGCCACCGATATGCCCTATAGCTTTGACTATGAGCAGACACTCATTTTCGTCTCTCTCTGCTTGTAGCATTTTTGCGAGCGGTTCAATTGCTCTCTCATCACCAATTCGCATAAGCGCTTGTATAACAGCAGTTCGCACACCCCTATTTTGGTCACTGAGGGCTGCAATGAGCGCTGGCACAGCCCTCTTATCGCCAAGCTCGCCGAGTGATTGAGCTGCTGCAGCACGCACCGTAAGTGGCTCATTTGTTAACGGATCCTTCCCAGGGAAGGTTGTCGCATCAAACAATGCATGTATCAATGGCTCAAGTGCTTTCGCATCTTTGAGCTTCCCAAGCGCTGCAGCTGCATGCAAGCGCACAAGGTAATCCTTATCCTTCAAAGCTTTTATCAGTGCCGGTGTGGCTCGTTTGTCACCGATGTATCCGAGTGTGGCTGCTATCATATGCCTTGCTGGGTGCTCAAAGTCTTCAAGTGCTTCTATCAGTGGCTTGACGGCTTCTTGCCCAATGCTTATGAGCCTCTCACCAGCATACATGCGCACATTCTCGTCTTCCGAACCAAGTTCACGAATGAGCTCTTCAATGATGTCCATTAACAGATCACCTCGCCGTCAAAGCCACATTGTCACAGCACCGTTTATTTGGTATGCCATTTTACATGGTAGCACCTAAACGATGGCACGACAATATAAAAACTTTGTTGCTCGCATTCATTCTCTCGGCAGTCTGCTTGACTTCATTTCCTCCCAAGCTTTTATGCCTGCCATGACAGCCTCTGCGGAGCGCTTGAGGCTACTCAATTCCTCTTCAGTTAGCTCAAGTTCCACTATCTCGGAGACCCCTTTACGGCAGAGCCTAACAGGGACACTCATAAACACACCACTTATGCCATATTCACCATTGAGCAAGACCGATGCTGGAATTATCTCATTGCTATCGTTTGCTATTGCTTTAACCATGAGCGCAACAGCAACCCCCGGCGCAAGCGCGGCGCTCGTCGTCTTTAATAGCCTCACAAGTTCACCACCGGCTTCCCTTGTCTTCTTAGCGATCTCCTGAATTGTTGTTTCATCAAGCAACAGTGTTAATGGCTTGCCAGAAACAGTGGCGAGCCGAGCCAGAGGAAGCATCTCATCGCCATGTTCGCCGATAACCATTGCCTCTATGTGTGAAATGGGCGTTGATGTGGCTTTCGATATGAGCCATTTGAACCTCGTCGAATCAAGCAATCCACCTTGTCCTATTACCCTTTCCTTCGGGAAGCCACTTGAACGCCACGCAACATAGCACATCACATCAAGCGGATTTGTAACGATGATGAGTATTGAGTTTGGAGAATATACCGCAACTGCCTTGCACACATCTTCAACTATGCACCCGTTTACATAGAGCAAATCCATTCGTGACATCCCCGGCTCCCTTCGTCTCCCACTTGCAACAACCACTACATCACTTCCCTCAACAGCGCTTATATCGCTTGCCCCTTCAACATCACAATCAATGCCAAGTGCAGCAAGTGCATGGCATATGTCAAGTGCCTTTCCCTTGGCAAGCCCCTCAACGATATCAATCAGGATGACTTTTCCAATCCCCATCTCTGCTATCTTGTGAGCTGCTGCAGTCCCAACCATCCCAGCACCGACTATTGCCACTTTCATCTTCGCCCTCACCCCTCCCTGCTATATCCGGTGCTATATCCGGTCGCCATGACTCGTTATCGGCTCATAACTTCGCTCCCAAAATTTCTTGTATGGCGCTACAGCTTAATCTGGCGAGCCATTCAGCTATCCCATTTAAGCGCCATCGCATTACATCTTTAATCCCTTCGTTTGAGCGCATGGCAGACACAAACTCACGCTCGTCAGATTTCAAGCAGAGTTGTTCTGGAGTCTTTACGACGATTGCTTTCAACGAATGCTTCAGAAGCAGCCAGCCATCCATCCCTTTCATTTCTTCCTCGCTATGGCTCGCAAGCCAAACAGAGACAAGGCAGTTTAAAGTCCGTCTCTTCTGCCAAGCCCTCGCAAGTTTAACACCGCTAAAAAATTTCTGAAGGTATCCATTTAGGCGCTTTTTAAATTCCGCTTCAAGCGTATTGGCGTATGCGCTATCACACCATGGTAGCCTTACATCCAAATCAAAAGATAGTTCAACGATGTCTTTTGGTGGTGTTGGTTTGAACAACGTTTTTGGCTTCGGTAACTGCATACTACTTAACCGCTGTAAACGCTGCTCAACACTTGGGTGAGTTATAGCCCACACAGTTTGGTGGGCTGAGCCAGATTGCGATAGCCTTTCAAGAACATCCAATGCAGCACGCGTGTCAAACCCTGCGTCAGCCATCAGCTTAACCGCAATTTCATCAGCACTGCATTCAAGTTCCTGTGAATAGATTGAGCGAGCAAGCGTTGCAAGTATGTTTAGTCCTTCGGTTATTAACGTCTTGTCCAAAGCTGGCTCGATAGGTAGTTGGTTCAGACCTTGACCGTAGAGCCTCTGGAGGCATTGTGCGTCCCCTCTCAGTATATGTGCCAACTCGTGTGCAAGGACGAAGGCTATTTCATCCGTTGTATGAAGCAATGAGAGCATGCCCTCGGTTATAAGCACATCTCCAGTTGGTAGTGCAATGGCATTGGCAAATGGCGCATCCGTTACCAGCACTCTACATCTTATCTCGCCAGCGTTAGAAGCCTCAATTAGAGCGTCCATTATAGCCTTTAGTTCCCAATCGTCAATTGAAGCTGCTTGAATGGCTTTTAAGAGCGTTTCATATCGGTCCGTATGTGGGTTGTGCGATGCTCTGACTGGATTTTTGACGCACATCATTGCACAAGCAAAGCAAGCGATTATACATGGCACAATTTTGCGCGTTACATTGAGCACCTGCCTGTGCATTTCCTTGCCTCCTTTGCAGGAAGTAGCTTAGTTTTAGCCATGATGAATTGTAGCATCTGGGTGAATTCCGCTGAAGTATCCTTTAAGGGGTGATGATGAGATGGGCATATCACTAATGGAGATGACATTGCATGAAGTTAAAGAGCACAAGTTTGAGGTCGCTGTCCTGCCGATAGGCTCTTGTGAGCAACATGGTATGCACCTTCCATATGGCACTGACTCTTTTGAAGCTGAGATGATCGCAAAATTAGTGTGCGAAAGAGCCACTCAACTGGGCGCAAATGTTGTATTGCTCCCAACGATACCGTATGGTGTAAACAGCAATATGCTTTCTTTCCCCATGACAATTCATATACAACCGTCAACGCTAAACGCGTTTGTTGCCGACATAGTTGCATCGCTTGAGCATCATGGCATTAGGAAGATTGTGTTATTCAATGGTCATGGTGGGAACGACCTCAAGCCATTACTGCGCGAACTTTATGGGAAGGTTGATGCTTTCATTTGCATTGTGGAATGGTGGAAGGTAGCAAGCGATGTGTGCTCGGAGCTCTTTGAGCAACCGGGAGAGCATGCTGGAGCTGTTGAAACGAGTGTTTGTCTTGCTCTCTTCCCGCAGTTCGTCCACATGGAATGGGCTGGAGAAGGGAAGACCAGAACTGCTAAGTTTGAAGCGTTGGAGAATAGATGGGTAGATTTTGTCCGCCCTTGGGAACGCCTCACTTTTAGCGGCAGTCAAGGGAGTGTCGCTGAGGCATCAGCAGAAAAAGGCAAAAGAATCATAAACGCCGTTGTTGAAAGGATAGGCAAGTTTATAGCTGAGCTTTCACAGTCGCCGATTGATGAGCTTTTCCCCTATTCACCATGAGGGCTTCTTATCCACCCTTCGCAACAAGGATGACACCAAAACATATGAGCGTTATCCCTAAGAGACGCAACAGTGGTTGTGGTTGCCCAAACAAAAAATACGAAATGAGCACTATGATAACTTGGTTTAGAGCAACGAATGGGTATGCATATCCGATCCCTCGTTTCGACACAACGACAATGTAAAGCACAGATGAGAAAGCGTATGCGAGCAGACCGCTGATGACCTCAGGTGAGAGGATTAATCTTGCAAGTTGTGGCATGAAGCGCACAGATAGAGTGGGCACTTCCCCAATCCTGTTTGCACCCATTTGAATCAACAGTTGTCCAACACCACCAAGTGAAACAGCAACTAATATGAGCACAAGTGGGCTGCTGAGGAGTGTGTTTGCAATAGAACTTAGCTTCATGTTACCCTTACCCCTTTCGTTTAGAGATCGCTATCGGAAACATAGCCCCTCACGAATTTAGCATCAACTTGCATCGGTGGTTCATCATTATAACACTGCATCTCAAACACTGCATGGCGCGACATCCGTGATGCTACTCCCAGTGTGAAGATGTGTAGAAACATGCATACTGGCATTGTGCTTCATCGTTGGCTTTGTGTTATCATGATGTATGGCTGTGAGATTTCGTGATGGTAAGCCGATTACGCAAAAACCTTGTAGCACGCGCTCAATAAATGAGAGGTGGTGTGAAAGGTGAAGAAGGTTGCACGGGAAACGAAGAAGGCAAAACGAAAGGGAGGAAGGGTTGCACGCTTCAGCATCTCAATGGAGGAAGAGTTGCTCGAGGCTTTTGATAGCCTGATAGCACGTAAGGGCTATTCTAACCGTTCAGAGGCAGTGCGAGACCTTATCCGCAACAGGCTGGTTGTAGATGAGTGGGAGCGCGCTAAAGGTGATGTGGTGGCAGCTGTGGCTGTTGTTTACGACCATAACAAGCATATCGTCGTTGATAGGCTTATGGGGTTACAGCACGAGTTCCAAAAACACATTGTGTGCACAACACATGTCCACCTCGACGAAAATAACTGCCTTGAGGTAGTCATACTTCGTGGCAAACCACGCTCAGTAAGAGAAGTCGCTGATAAGCTTGTGAGCTTGCGAGGCGTAAAGCATGGTGCAGTTATGGCTACTACAACAGGCAAGGAGTTGATTTGATTGACCGGGGCTTATGGTGGGACAAACAAAAACAACTTTGATTGTGCGTTTACGCTTGTAGAATTGCTGGTTGTGATAACGGTTATAGGGATACTCTCAGCTTTGCTCTTCCCCGTCTTTGCCCGCGCAAGGGAAAAGGCAAGGCAAACCACATGCACAAGCAACTTGCACCAACTTTATATAGCATGCATGATGTATGCCGACGACTATGATGGGTATTTCCCGCAGGGACATAAGTTTGACCCAAACCGAACTCCACAGTTTTATTGGTTCTGGTTTATGGACATTCAACCTTACTTGCGTATGAAGGATGTTCTACCATGTCCGAGCGACCCAGACCCACTTGAGTTTCAAGGTTACAAATTCAACTACGCCCTCAACTACCAAGTTCCAGAGAAATTTGATCCCGCTAACATAATCGAAGCGCTTAACCCGCCAGGTCCACCATTGCATGAGATTGAGAACCCATCAAACACGATAGCCATGTGCGATGCGAACAATGTGTGCATTCACAACATCATCTGCCATACAGATCAACGCGAGCTTGGCTATAACGATGCCATATGCTCACAATACTACTGGCTTGGACCAATGCGCCTTGAGAAAAGGCACAACGGCGGAGCTAACTTCCTCTTCTTTGATGGGCATATAAAATGGCTTACGAGGACACGCTACGGACAATGGACTTACACCACAGAAGATGATTGAAAGCCACTTACATTCATTTTCGCTCAAATGTTTTTGAATGCATCCCTGCCAGCGAACTTGGCTTCCTTACCAAGCTCCTCTTCAATCCTCAGCAACTGGTTATACTTTGCGACTCTATCGGAGCGACATGGTGCACCCGTCTTTATCTGCCCGACTGCTGTTCCAACTGCAAAGTCAGCTATGAATGCGTCTTCTGTCTCACCAGAACGGTGTGATATGATGCAACTATAGCCAGAGTTCATCGCGAGCTTTATCGTAGTGAGTGTTTCTGTGACAGTGCCTATTTGGTTTAGCTTGATCAGGATTGCGTTTGCCACGCCAAGTTTTATACCGCGCTTCAAGCGCTTCGGATTCGTAACGAACAAGTCATCCCCGACGATTTGGATTTTATCCCCAAGCCTCTCCGTCAGCAGCTTCCAGCCATCCCAATCATCTTCCGCTAAACCATCCTCAATTGAGATTATCGGATACTCGGATATGAGCTCCTCGTAGTAATCAACCATTTGCTCGGCTTTTAGCGTCTTCTCCTCTCCCTTCCAAACATATGCCTTCAGCTTCTCGTCATACAACTCCGATGCAGCTACATCTAAAGCCAGTGCCACTTGCTCCCTTTGACGATATCCAGCTTTGTCAATCGCTTCAAGCAAGCACTCAATCGCTCTTCGTGTCTCTTTGAAGTTCGGGGCAAAGCCACCCTCATCACCGACACCTGTTGCAAATCCCATGCGTTTCAGCACGCTGTTCAGCGCATGGTATATCTCAACACCTGCTCTGAGTGCCTCTCCGAAGCTATCAAAACCAAATGGCACAATCATGAACTCTTGGATATCAAGTTCATTTGGTGCATGCACTCCGCCATTGATTATGTTCATCAACGGAACAGGCAAAACAGGGTTTGAGACACCCATCATCGCAGCTATGTAACGATACAGTGGTGTTTTCGTATGGCATGCAGCAGCCCTTGCTGTAGCCATTGAGACCGCAAGTATAGCGTTAGCACCGAGATTGCTCTTATTCTCTGAGCCGTCAAGATTGCAAAGTGTCCTATCAATTTCCTCTTGTGATGTAGCATCCATGTTAAGTAAAGCTTTCCTGATCTTCGTCTTCACATTTCTAACTGCTTTGAGCACCCCTTTACCACCGTAACGCTTTTTCACTCCGTCTCTCAGCTCAAGCGCTTCATGCTCACCTGTTGATGCACCCGATGGGACTGCTGCACGCCCGAAAGCACCCGATCGTAATAGCACCTCTGCTTCAACGGTCGGGTTTCCGCGAGAGTCAAGGATCTCGCGAGCCCTCACATCAATGATTTGTGCTCCAACATCCTCAACCTTTTTCGGCATCACTCTCACCACCCTACGCATTTGGTTTAGATACTGCCCCTCATGTTGCTTCATTACACTCCTTCTTTGCCTTTGATATCCTCTTCCAGAGACCGTATTCAATACCTTCAACGAGTGCGTTAAGACTCGCCTCAATTATGTTCGTTGAGAAACCAAGCGTGCACCATGAGCTGTTTTCATCAGCAGTTTCAATTGTCACTCGCACCTTCGCAGCAGTTGCAGCTGTGCTGTTAACAACTCGCACTTTGTAATCTGTCAAGCGCATGTTCTTCATCTCCGGATAAAACTGCTCAAGAGCTTTACGGAGAGCTATGTCAAGTGCGTTGACAGGTCCATTCCCTTCGGCAGCGGTGTGGATGATCTCGTTTCCGACACGCACCTTTACAGTTGCTTCCGCCCATATCTCTCCGTTGCGTCCTTCAACTGTCGTCCTGAAGCTCTCAATTGTGAACAGCTTTTGCCATTGTCCAAGGCAACGCCTCATGAGCATCTCAAGCGATGCATCAGCACCCTCAAATTCGCATCCTTCTCTGCCAAGCCATTTAAGTTCGCGCAGTATCTGCTTTGCAGCGCGTGAGTTCTTATCAATGTTGATACCGAACTCAGCTGCTTTTGCAACAACTGTAGCTGAACCAGAAAGCTCCGACGCAAGTATGCGTCTTTCATTCCCGACGAGCTGTGGGTCAATGTGCTCATATGCGATAGGGCATTTCATCATCGCATCAACATGCATTCCGCCTTTGTGTGCGAATGCACTCCTGCCAACAAACGGTTGACGGTCGTTTGGGACTTGATTTGCTACCTCAGCCACGAAGTAAGAAAGATGGCGCAGCTTCTTCAAGTTCTCCGCACCAATGCAACTTATGCCGAGCTTCAGCTCAAGTATGGGGATGATTGAGCATAAGTTAGCGTTGCCACATCTCTCACCGTAACCGTTTACAGTGCCTTGGACCTGTGTTGCGCCATGCTGGACAGCTATGATTGAGTTTGCAACAGCAAGTTCACAGTCATTATGTGCGTGTATGCCAAATGGCACTTTCAACTTCTCTTTGATCGAATCAATTATTTCGGCGACTTCGGTTGGCATTGTCCCACCATTTGTGTCACAGAGTATAATCCAGTCTGCCCCAGCATCTTGAGCTACAAGTAGTGTGGTTAGTGCATATTCGGGATCGTCCTTATATCCGTCAAAGAAATGCTCAGCGTCGTATACAACCTCCCTATCGTTTCTCTTTAACTCGCTAATTGTGTCAGCGATCATGCGCAGGTTTTCTTCTGGGGTGGTGCGGAGCACCTCTGTCACATGTATTTTCCAGCTCTTGCCAACGATTGCTACTGCAGGCGTTTCAACTGAAAGGAGCTGAAGTATGTTGGGGTCTTTGGACGGTTTGAGGTTTGGGCGACAAGTGCTCCCGAAGGCTACCAACTTTGCCCCCTTCAAATTCAACGACTTGGCTAACCCAAAAAATTCCTTGTCCTTTGGGTTTGATGCTGGATAGCCACCCTCAATGTAATGCACACCTATGTCAGCAAGTTCTTGTGCTATCCTCAGCTTGTCATCAATGGTGAAGATGATACTCTCAGCTTGAGAACCATCTCGTAGCGTTGTATCATAGATGAAGACTTTGGAAGGTTTTTCATCACGCATCTCCCATCACCCTTTGGTAGCTACTACCGCCTTAGCAATGAGCGGATGGCTTAAAACATCTAAGGACGCAGTGTCGTTTCTTATTATACTGCAACAAGGTCTATACTAAAACTGTGCCTTGCCCAAATTGCAATTTGGGCTTCAGATATGGCATCATAGAGGATGGAGTTATAAAACGCATTAACGCTGATCTTTCGTCCATGCCAAAGGTTGGCTTTTGCTGAGATGCTAATCCATCCTTGTCTGGAAGGGGTGGTGAAAGAATAATGCGCATACTTCGCAGCAAAGAGAGGGAGCTTAAGCGTCCTGATGATGTGTTGGCTCCAAGCACACAGGCTCAAACTCAACAGGCAAAACAACAAAGTGTAAGCGTGGAGGCGCCCTTGAAGAAGGAGGGTAAGTCTTTGCTCTTCCCAGACGAAGAGAAGGAGATACCAGATGACCCACAGCCTATTGCAGGAAGGACAAAGCTTTCAAAAGAGGAGAGAGAACTTGTGATGCAGCTGCGCCGAGAAATACATGAGCGTGTAATAGTTGAGATGGACAGGCGCGGCATCGGTGTTGATTCATCGTTGGGGGAAGAAGTAGTAAAGGAGTTTGTTCAAGTAGCCATGCAGGAGTTGCTTCTTGAAAAAGCTATACCGCTATCAAGCAGGGTTCAAAGCGAGCTCATTAAGGATGTCATTGATGAGGTAATAGGCTATGGACCGATACAACCACTGCTTGACGATCCGACTATAACCGAGGTTATGGTTAACCACCCTAAAGCCATTTTCTACGAGCGTGGTGGTAGGATCTATCGTTCTGACAGGTGCTTTGATGATGAGGCGCATGTCATGCGCATCATAGATAGGATAGTCTCACCCCTTGGCAGGCAAGTAAACGAAAGGATGCCGATGGTTGATGCGCGCTTGCCAGATGGCTCTCGTGTTAACATTATCATACCACCGCTTGCTGTCAAAGGTCCTTGCATCACGATAAGGAAGTTCTCAAAGAAGCCTTTAACGATAACTGACCTTATCAACTTCGGAACGCTCACAGAAGAGATGGCTATGTTCCTTGAGGCATGTGTTAGAGCTCGGCTTAACATAATCGTTTCTGGTGGGACTGGAAGTGGTAAAACAACAACGCTTAATGTCTTATCTCATTTCATACCACCTCATGAGCGAGTTATAACGATTGAAGATGCTGCCGAGTTGCAGCTTGACCACGAAGACCTTGTGACGCTTGAGGCACGCCCACCAAACATTGAGGGTGTCGGTGAGGTGACGATAAGGGACTTAGTAAGGAACGCACTAAGGATGCGCCCAGACAGGATAGTTGTTGGAGAGGTTAGAGGACCAGAAGCATTAGATATGCTTCAAGCTATGAACACAGGTCACGATGGTTCTTTGAGCACGCTCCACAGCAATTCGCCAAGGGACACGATATCAAGGCTTGAAACAATGGTTTTGATGGCGGGGATGGATTTGCCGATGAGAGCCATCGCAAAGCAAATAGCATCAGCCATTGACATAATTGTCCATCAAGCAAGGCTGTCAGATGGAAGTAGAAAGATCACTCACATAACGGAAGTGCAAGGCATAGAGGGTGAGACGATAATATTGCAGGACATATTTGTTTTCCGGCAGATCGGCATTGATGAGAATGGTAAAGTGATAGGCTACCATGAACCACAGGGCATAAGACCACTATGTATGGAGAGGATCAAAATCGCAGGGATAAACTTGCCAGATGACATTTTCCAACCGCGTCCTCGTCAAGAGGCACCCATTGGTAGGAGATGGTGAAGAACATGCCGGTGTTGCTACTTGTTGTAGGTGGTCTCGTCTTTCTGCTCGCCCTCATTTATGCAATCAGGCTAAGCCGAAAGCCAAGCGAGCTTGAGGAGAGGTTTGAAGAGCTTGTTGGCAGGATTGATACAGCTACACAAGCTGAAGTTGAAAAAGTGCTTCGACAGCCAGTCCGCTTCCCACTGCAAAGGCTTTCTCGCTTCCTCTCAAGGTTTCGCTTTGCTCAACGATACGAGCTGAAACTGATTGCAGCAGGCATACCGTTGCGTGGGAGCGAGTTTGCATCAATAGTCGTCGTTACACCGATCATGCTTGCTTCTCTTTTATGGGTGTTTTCTCAGAACGTTCTCATCTCGCTTTTTGCGTTCTTTGCTGGCTACTGGCTTCCAAATGCATACCTCAACTGGCGTTGCAACGTGCGTCGGACTTTGCTTGAAAACCAATTAGCCGATGCTTTAACAGTTATGTCGGCAGCAATAGGTGCTGGCTTTGGTTTTCTTCAGGCAATGCGTTTGGCAGCTGAACAGTTACCACAACCAATATCTGAAGAGCTTGAAAGGGTTGTGCGCCTGTCAAGCATGGGTATGCCTCTTGAACAAGCGCTACAGCAACTTGCCTTGCGTGTTCAAAGCTACGACTATGACATGACCGTAACAGCTATGATAATCCAACTTCGCAGAGGAGGCAACTTGACCCGACTTCTCAATACGATCGCTGAGACAATAAGACAGCGTATTGACCTTCGTGGCGAGATATCTGCATCAACGGCTCAAGCAAGGCTGAGTGGTTGGGTTTTAATGGCTCTCCCGATCGTCGTTGGTGGAATCGCATCCATCCTGAATTGGGATTACATGCAAAAGCTTTTTACGACACCACAAGGTCAAACCTTACTAAAGCTTGTTATAGGTTGGCAGCTCTTTGGTATCCTTTGGATAAGGCAGTTGCTAAAGCTTGAGCTTTAGTGAATGAGGTGATAAAGCTTGCTCTACATCCTTGTTATTGGTTGGATGGTTGCAGTAGTGACATTGATGCTCGGTATTGCAAGCACGCTCGCAGCAAGGAGGCTCCAAGAACGCTTTGAAGAGCTTACGCGTCCTTCACAAGATCAGTATTTTGATGTTATGCCAATAGCAGAAGAGCTTGAGAGACCTTTCGTTGAGCGTGTTGTGCGTCCTCTGATTGAGCGATTTGGCTACGCCATGCGTTTGCCGAAGGAAACCGCCGAGCAGATAGAATCATTGCTTGAGATGGCTGGAAGACCTTGGGGTATGAATGTTATTCAGTTTGTTGGATTGAGGTTGCTATGCGGGGTAGTAGGTATGGGGTTAGCTATACCAGCTTTTACTATCACGGTGGCATATCTTGGGAAGCCAATGGTAGCGCTTCTCATATCAAGCTCTCTTCCTATACTGGGTTTTCTTGCGCCGACATTTGTCTTGCGCAGGTTCGCCAAAAAGAGGGTTGCAAGGATAAGGAGAGAATTACCAGATGTGATTGACCTCATCGTCTTATCACTTGAGGCAGGTATAGGTTTTGATGGTGCTATGAGTGAGGTGACAAAACGCTTTAGAGGTCCGCTATCACAAGAGCTTTCAAGAGTTCTTGCTGAGATAGCCCGAGGAAAGATGCGCTCCGAAGCTTTACGCGGTATGGCTAAGAGGCTGCGGTTAGAGGATATCTCGTTGCTTGTTGCTGCTGTCTATCAAGCTGAGACACTTGGGACGAGCCTGAGCGAAGCGCTTCGTTCACTGGCTACGCAATTGAGGCAGCGCAGGTTAAGGATGCTACGCGAGCAAGCAGCTAAGTTACCAATAAAACTGCTTTTCCCACTTGTGCTATGCATTTTCCCAGCTCTCCTTGCTGTGCTCCTTGGACCTGCTGCCATACTTTTCCTTGAGGTAATGGGTGGAGGGAGGTAAACAAGAGCAGCCAACTACAGAATAGCTTCCTCAAAAATGCACGAGCTTCCTATGCGTGGGCAAAGGAATACCTTAACTATCTTTGATGAAGCCATTGAGCCAGTTTTGTAACCTATGTCTTCGTTGAAAAACACGAAGTCAATTCCAATCTCGTTTACGCCATGTGCGAAGGTTTGACTCCCTTAGATGACCAAGGCAATATGGTATCCTATTGGGTGTCCAAAAAAGCATCGTTTGAAGGAAACGTTCTCTGTCGGTCAACCTGCATTTATCCCCGTGCGTATAGTGCTTCAGCTTAGCATATGCACATGCTTTGCTGCTTCCTCAGGCGAATCAAACCAAAGGCGTTGCTCATACATGCGCTTGTAGTATTCTTTGAACGATTGCTCTTGCCTTATCTTACGCCACCACCATTCGTTTGATAGATACCAGTTAACAGTAATGCGTAAGCCCTCCTCAAACATGTATTTGGGTTTCCAACCAAGAGAACGCAGCTTCCTTCCATCCATAGCATAACGCCTGTCATGCCCAGGTCTATCGGCAACATATTTGATCAGGGATATCGGTTTGCCAAGCAGCTTAAGTATGAGCTTTGCTACCTCTATGTTGTGCATCTCCTGATTTGCAGTGATGTTATATACCTCGCCGACCTTGCCATGGTCTATCAGAAATTCAATCGCCGAGCAATGGTCCTCAACGAATAGCCAATCTCTAACTTGCATTCCATCACCATATATCGGTAGTGGCATGTCATCTATCGCGTTGGTTATGAGCAGCGGAATGAATTTTTCAGGGTGTTGGTATGGTCCATAGGTGTTGCAACCACGCGTTACGATGATCGGCAGTTTGTAAGTATGGAAGTATGCCAATGCCATCATATCCCCGCTTGCCTTGCTCGCTGAATACGGGTTTCGCGGACGCAATGGATATGACTCATCTGCAGCACCTTCATCTAAACTGCCATAAACTTCATCGGATGAAACTTGAATGAACTTCTCAACACCAAACCGCAAACAAGCTTCAAGCAACACATACACGCCGTAGACATCGGTCATGACAAATGATCCGGGTGAAAGTAGCGACCTATCAACGTGCGTTTCGGCAGCGAAGTTAACTACGATGCTCGGTTTGAAGCGCTCAAACGCTTCTTTGACTGCATCCTTATCGCATATGTCGGCGTGGATGAAGTGAAATCCATCTCGCCCAATCATGTCGTGCAGGTTATCAATGTTCCCCGCATAAGTGAGCTTATCAATGACGGCAACTTCAAAGTCATCGTGCTTGTGCATCCACATGCGCACGAAGTTGCTACCTATGAAGCCCGCACCTCCAGTTACGAGTATGCAAGGCATAAGCATCCACTCCTGAGCAAGTTATTTTAGTCGCTTTAAATTCACCAGATGCCCAAAGAGGCATTATGTCATCATAGTGATGTGGCACAACTGCAAGATGTGGGAGTGGTTGTTGTTATGCACGAATGCTACAGTGAGGTGACCCAACGAAGGCTTAGATTGTTCTTCATTGGCATAGTGCTTGTGCATGTCTCCCTTTCAATTGTGTATAACTTCGTTATACCTTTGGGCTATGGTCCTGACGAGCCACACCACTACGGCTACATACAGCACATTGTGCTCTACCGTTCCTTACCAAGGCTTGGTCCAGCAAGCCACCCATACCTATGCCATAGGGACCCTCGTCCACCGAATGCAATCGGTATTCATCCACCTCTATACTATGCCTTGCTTGCTCCAATTTATTCCTTGCTTGCCGACAGGAAAATTGATTGTGCTCTTGCGGATGCTTCAAAAGTCCAGTTCAAACTGCTCCCATATGAGCGTAGCAAGCTCATTCAGAGGTTATTTCGTTTGTTCTCTTTGCTGATGAGCATAGCTACCCTTTGGTTTGTTTGGCAGACCTCCGTATATGTGTTTAATGAAAGCGAACTCGTAATCTCTTCGGTTGCGTTTGTCGCCCTCCTACCACACTACCTGATGATCAGTGCTGTCATAAACAATGATGGTTTGGCGATACTTACAACGCATGCTTTTCTTTACCTCCTTGTTCGTTCTTTTTACAACCCGCTGCATCCAGCCGTCGGGTCAGTGCTTCTTGGCATCGCTTCCGGTTCCATGTTTTTGAGCAAGGCATCAACCCTCTCCCTCCTCCCGTTGATACTGATTGGTGCTTTCGTCTACTGGCGCAAAGCTACAACGATGTTTGTCCGCGCCATTTGCTTCCTTCTTTCTCTCCTCTTACCAGCTCTCATCTCAGGGTGGTGGTATTTGCGTTTTTATGCGCTCTATGGTAGGTTGATGCCGATAGTCAAATGGACATATGAACCATATATGCTTTTGAACTCACCGTTAGACTTCTTAACCGATGCTCGTTCTTGGGCATTGCTTTGGAGGTTCATCAAGGGCGCTCATAGAAGCATTTGGGCGCAGGTAGATTGGTTCATTTTCAAGCAAGAGCATGGCATGCGTTGGAGCCAACTCTATGGCTCAATAAACAGTGCCTTCTATCCGTATTCAGAAGTTGTTTACTTCCTGCTTGTCTTGCTCACTGTTGCTGTGCTCTTTGGCTTGCTCGTCAGGTTTGCACAGTGGGTCAGAAACATTAACTGGTCGGAGACTCACAGCGCAAAACTTATTCTGTCTTTAGCGTTTTTATTGTTTTACTTTGCGCTGATGCACTACACGCTCTTCACGCACCCAGGCGGCTATGAAGGCGGAAGGTATCTCCTTCCGACACTTTACCCGTTCAGCATCATCTGGTGGAGTGGCATTCACAGTTTAGTCGGTAAGAAGTATCTTTCAGCTTCTGCGGTATGCATCATTGTGCTCTTGCTCTTTCTCAACCTCCTTTGCATTGGCAACCTTGTTTGCTTCCTCAACCCAATTTATGCGCCATCGTTTTGAATTGGGTGTGGCACGATGCTACAGAGGTGATATATCTACATGCGCATCCATACGCTTTATGCGATTGATCAAAAGTTGTTTGGGTTGCTTGTGCGTTTCATCCCAACCAAGCAGCGCAAAGCCAGCTCTGCTCCAAGCAGGTGGAGAAGGGTTGCCATATCAAAGTATGTTGGCATGGGCAGTATAATCCTCACAACACCTTTAGCAAGCGCCATAAGAAGGAGTTGCAATGGCGTTGAAGTTTCGCTCGTCACATTGAAACAGCATTGCGAACTCGCTCTCATGCTTGGCTACGATAGATGCTTCAAGCTTGACACCTCAAGTGTTGGAAGGGCATTAGTGTCATTCCTGAACCTGATAAAGGAGGTGCGCAGTTGGTCTCCAGATGCTTTCTTTGAGCTTGAGTTTTTCTCAAACACAGCTGCACTCATTGCTTTCCTTTCAGGGGCACCTGTGCGAGTTGGCTTCCACCACGCTCAATCACCACGAGCTCGCTTGCTGACCCATTTTGTTCCAATAACACCGAGACACACAAGTGAGCTTTTTCTCGCTCAGGCGTGGTCAGTTGGTATTGAAGTGCCCAGCATATGGCATCTTGAGCGCCCATCCTACGATTTAAAGAAGGTGCGAGAACATGTCCTTCATTTGCAACGCCCATTTATCGTAGTCAACCCAAATGCTGGTGAGCTCTCGCTCCAACGCCGTTGGCATGGAGAGCGATTCTTAGAAGTCATCGTGCGTTTACTTAACACGTATGAGCAAATTCACATCTACATAATTGGCTCTAAAGAAGAGATTTCGTATGTGAGAGGCATTCTTGGTCCTCTTGAAGGGCATGAAAGGGTGCACAACCTCGTTGGGAAGCTTAACTTGCACGAACTTTGCATGCTCATTGATGAGGCACTACTTATGCTAACAAACGACAGCGGACCAATGCATCTTGCTGCAGCGTTGGGCACCCCTTGTGTTGCAATATTTGGTCCTGAATCACCAACGCACTATGCTCCTTTGGGCAACTCCCACCGTATCATTTACAAGACTTTGCCATGTTCTCCTTGCTTGAACCCTTACGATGGCAAGATGTTTCAGTGCCCGTTCGGAAAGATGTGCATGGAGCTTATAAGCGTTGATGAAGTTTTTGAAGAGGTTGCTTCCCTCATTGATGCTCAAATGCACAGCAAAATGAGGTGGCAAACTTGATTGAGGTGATAAAATCGTGTTTGTGGTTTTTCCCATCGGGACAAGCGCAAAGCTCACAAGGAGACCAACAGTAACTTTACTGCTTATAGGCTTGAACACCATCGTTTACTTCCTTGAGCTCGTTGTCTTTTTCAGCGGTGGGACCAAGGCTTTGCAGAGGTTGTTTGAAGAGCTCGGCTTCATACCGATTTCGCCAAAACCATATACACTCTTCACATCAATGTTTGTGCACGACGCCCCTTTACCTTTTCACCTCTTTGGAAACATGCTCTACCTTTGGATCTTCGGTAGATACATTGAGAATGTGTTGGGGAGCATCATTTACGCCGTCTTTTACATGACGAGCCAACTTGGCGCTATAGCGATGCAAACAGTGGCACTCAAGGTCTTCAATACAGATTTGCTTTTTGTCCCTCAAGTTGGTGCTTCAGGTGCTATAGCAGCACTGCTTGGTCTTTTTGTGGTTCGCTTTTACCATGAGCGAGTCAAGTTGTTTTACATCTACCGCGTCATCTGGTATTACGACTACGGCGTAACATACCTCCCTTCAACCATTGTGCTTGGTGGTTGGTTCGTTTTGGAGATAGTGAATGGCGTTCTCTCGTTGACTTCTCGTAATGCATCAGTGGGGCACTGGGCTCATATTGGTGGCTTCATTGTTGGTGTTTTAGCTGCTCTCCTGTTCGGTTCGCTTAAAGAGGCGCAAGTGGAGTCATTAATCTCGTGTGCGGAGCAATCCATCAAATGTAACATGTGGAAGTCCGCTGAAATGCATTTGAGAAGAGCTATAAGAGCTAACCGAAGACATGTTGTTGCAAGGTTACTTCTTTCAGTCGTGCTTGCACATTTTAGGCGCACAGATGAGGCAAGAAAGCATTTGCAAGTTGCCCTCATGGAGAGCACTCAGCTAAATCCAGATGAAGAAGTGGCTCTTTCCGAATGCTTCTCAAAACTGGGCGAGAAGTTGTTAACGACGATTTTGGAACTGAGCACGCCAGAGATGAAGTTTGATATAGCGCTCCTACTTGAGCGTATCGGGAATTGTGAATTGGCTATAGAAGCGTTCAAGAGCGTGGCTTCCGAAGAAACTGCTGATGAGGAGACGAAAGCTCTTGCTATGTTACGTTGTGCCGAAATCCTTCTCAAGGACTTTAACGACAAAGAAAGTGCCCTACAACTTCTCAATGAACTCTGTGTGCGTTTCCCTTCGTCGCAATGGGTGACGCTCGCAAAGCACATCATACATAAAGTGGCGCATGAGTGAGGAAATGAGCACGATACATTTAGGCGCTGGAAACACTATCAAGGGGTGATCGAGCAATGGGTGTAAGCATCGTCGTTGTTGGGAGCGCAAACGTTGACATGGTCGCAAAGACACCGAGGCTTCCAATGCCGGGAGAAACGGTTATTGGAACGCATTTCACGATAGCATGTGGTGGCAAAGGAGCAAATCAAGCAGTCGCTGCTGCGAGGCTTGGAGCAAAGGTTTGGTTTGTAGGGCGTGTTGGCGATGACATGTTTGGCGAAATGCTCAAAAGGAGTCTAAATGAGGCTGGTGTGGATACAACATTTCTCAAAAAAGATTCCGAAGCTCACACTGGTGTTGCTCAAATCTACGTAGCGCAAGGTGGTGAAAACTGTATAGTTGTCGTCCTTGGTGCTAATGGGCGTGTATGTGCTCAGGACATTGAAACAGCCGAGGAGAAAATCAAGGCTTCAGATTGCCTCATCTTACAGCTTGAGTTGCCAGACGAAGCTGTTGAAACGGCATTTGAGTTGGCTAAAAGACACGGAGTGCGCGTTGTCTTCAATCCAGCCCCTGCACGCCAGTTCAAATTAGAACTGCTAAACCTTTGCGATGTCGTCACACCTAATGAGAAGGAAGCAGAACAAATTACAGGCATTGCTATCTCTAACTTGGACGAAGCGATGAAGGCAGCATCTGCATTCCTTGATTTGGGTTCAAAAGCTGCAGTTTTAACCCTCGGTGAGCAAGGTGCTGTTTTAGCAACCCATGAAGGTGTTGAACATATCCCCGCATTCAAAGTTGAAGCCATTGATGCGACAGCAGCAGGCGACGCATTTACAGCAGCGCTCGCCGTAAGGCTATGCGAAGGAGCTCAATTGAAGGATGCGGTTACTTTCGCGAATGCTGCTGGAGCACTCGCTACAACAAAACTTGGTGCACAACCATCTTTGCCCTTCAGAGAAGAGGTTGACAGATTGATTTCAGAAACTTTAGGAGGGTGAGCTATTATGGGCACAACCAAAATGAATTTTTACGGCACGACAATAGTTGCTGTAAGGAGGAATGGAGAAGTTGCTATGGCTGGTGATGGTCAAGTAACGATGGGCAATATCGCTGTAAAACATACGGCGCGCAAGATACGCAAGCTTTACAATGGGAATGTGCTCGCTGGCTTCGCAGGTGCTGTAGCTGATGCTTTAACGCTTTTCCAAAGGTTTGAAGAGAAGTTGACAGAGTATCATGGCAACCTCAGGAGAGCAGCTTTTGAGCTGGCAAGGGATTGGCGCACTGATAGAGTTCTAAGGCGCCTTGAGGCAATACTTGTAGTGGCTGATTTGAACGACATGCTCTTGATAGCTGGCTCTGGTGAGATAATTGAACCAGATGATGATGTTGTAGGCATAGGCACAGGTGGAGGTTATGCCGAAGCTGCAGCAAGGGCTTTGCTCAAGTTCACAGACCTCGATGCAGAGACAATAGCAAAGGAGGCACTCTCAATTGCATCGCGCCTTTGCATTTACACGAACAATAATGTTGTAGTTGAGAAGTTGCCATGAGTAAGCAAGGATGTAAACTTACAGTGGGACATGCTTTAAAGGAAGCTGTCCACAGATTCCAAATTGCAGGCATACAGAAACCTGAAGTTGATGCCAGATGGCTTATGGCTCACTTGCTTGGGTGTTCTGTGACAGAGATTTTCTTTCTCCAACAAGAACCTCTTTCAGAGGAAATGTTAAAAACATGGGAGGAGATGGTTGAGCAACGTTGTCTTCGCCGTCCCTTGGCATACATTGTTGGCTCATGGGACTTCATGGGGTTGAGGCTAAAAGTGGATGAACGAGTTATGATACCTCGCCAAGAGACCGAGGAACTCGTTGAACACTTCATCGCAAAGTTGTGTTCAAAGCGCTTTGAGCAACTCAGTATAGCGGATGTGGGAACGGGGAGTGGAGCAATAGCGATAGCGTTGGCGGTCTACTTCACAAACGCTCTTATCTTTGCGATTGACATTTCTGATGAAGCGTTACAGCTTGCCAAAGAAAACGCTAAAGCTCACGGTGTGGATAAACGTATCACTTTTGTTTGTGGTTCACTTCTTGAAGCCCTTGAAGGAATTGTGCAGCGTGGCAGTCTAAGCGCTGTCATAGCAAATTTGCCTTATGTGGCAGAACATGAGGTTGCGATGCTTCCACCCGAGGTTCTTAACTACGAGCCCAAAAGCAGTTGGTATGGTGGTATTGATGGCTTGTGCTATATACGAGAGCTTTTGAACCAAGCTCACGATTGGCTTTGTGCTGGTGGGTTACTTGCACTTGAGGTTGGGCATAATCACGCCGATCATGTTCTCAAGTTGCTTGAAGCATTGGGTAGGTATAAGCAAGCCGAGGTGCTAAAAGACAGTGCAGGCATAAAGAGATTTGTTTTTGCTCAACGCAGGTGAGGTTACAGTATGACGAAGGTAATTAGTGTTGACCCAAACAAGCCGTTTGAAACGTTGCGTGAAGAGCTCAAATCTGTTGCAAAAGCCATCCTTGACGGTGCATTGGTTGCATTCCCGACGGAGACAGTTTACGGTCTTGGTTGCAATCCGTTTAACAAGAAAGCAGTTGAGCGGTTGTATGAAATAAAGAACAGACCAAAGGGTAGACCTCTCCCTTTGCTTGTCATTTCACAAAAGCAAGTTGAGGTGTTAACAGCCGAGATAAGTGATGCAGCAAGAGCTTTGATGGAACACTTTTTCCCAGGACCGCTTACGCTCATATTGAAGCGTTCAAAGGTGGTTCCTGATGAAGTTTGTGCTTATACTGAAAAGGTTGGTGTCCGCTGCCCGAAACACAATATCCCACTCGCTCTGATAGATGCGTGTGGAGTCCCATTGGCTACTCCTTCTGCTAATCTCTCCGGACACATCTCTCCGACGGATGCTGGCGAGGTTTTGAGGCAACTTGGTGGACGAATTGATTTTGTCATCGACGGTGGGAGAACGAGCATCGGCATTGAATCGACTGTCATAGATATGACTGTTGAGCCACCAAAAATAATCCGTCTCGGTTCAATCACACCCGAGGAAATTGAGGCTGTTATCGGTAAACCGGTTGAGGTCGATGAAGAAGCAATGGCAGCGCGATACCGTCCGCTACATGCTCGTATAGTGCTCGTTGATGTTGAAAACGAGGAAGAGCGAATAAATGCCTTAATTGAAAGCGCACAGAAGCATTTAGGTGAAGGTGCTCGTGTGTGCCTCCTTGCGACTGATGAAACGATAACATTGCTTAAGCGCGTTGGTGTGCCTTCTGGTGTGGTCTTGAGGAGCGTGGGCAGCAGGCATGACTTAGATAAAGTTGCCCTTTACATTTACGAACGCATCAGCGCCTCAGATAGGGAAGGGTTTGATACCTTGATTGTTGAAGGGTTTCAAAGGGAAGGAATTGGCATTGCTATCATGCAACGGTTATCCTCGGCTGCTCACGAGATAATCAAGCGAATGGCTCCTTAAGGTTTTCCTCATTCGCTTTGTGAGGCTTTCTGCTTGGGGTTGACTTTGTAATTTGGTGTGCGCACACCAGTTGGCACATAGCCCCTGTCGGTCGTAAGATAAATCTGGTCAATCTTTATCCCCGGTTCCGTCCCGATGAGGTGGAATGTATGTTCGCCGGGGGAGAGTTTTACCTGCACTGTTGAGCGTGGCCAGTGCCATCGGTTGTAAGTGTTGTCTGTTATGACCATTGGGCGTCCATCGTCAACTGCTACCGCTACAGAGTTACCACAACCGTGAATCCAATAGGCTCGCACCCAAACATAGTAAACTCCACCTTCAGATATGTTGATCTTGTAGGTGGCTTTCCCAACTGGTTGGTCCTTCTCCTTCTTGAACCACGGTATTTCAACGAAAGCATTGCCAGAGACTTTTTCCGTCTCTCCCTTCTCAACCTTCGCAATCCGCATTGGCTGTTCAATCGTTGTCACATCTTCAGCCTCAAAGCAAATATATGTGGAGGTGGTAGGCTTGCCCAGCTTCATCATCAGCGTGAGAAGAGATAAAGCGACGATCCCGATTATTAACTTATGCGCCCTCATTACTCTTACCTCCCGAAAGCGTTTGTTGGCTGTTCACTCTCATTAGATTAAAGCAGCCACATTTGAGTTGCACAGAGAATTTAAAGAGGATGTTCTGGTGGAGCTTAATCAAGGTCAATGGAAGCCATTTCCTTTTGCGGTTCACTTACTTTTGATTTGCTTTTTGAGCTCTCCGTTGAGGACTTTGGACCTGTTGGACCGTAATCGGTGACATGCCATCCAGAACCCTTGAATATGATGGGCACCGGCTTAAAGACCTTTCTTGCTGGCGAACCGCAGACAGGGCATTTGACTTGAGGACGCTCTTCAGCGCTATGCTCAACATCAAAGTGTCGTTTGCATGCATCACATGCATACTCGTAAACAGGCATTCCTCATCACCTCCGTTTTTGTATACCTGCCTGCGTATCGCCCAAATTATTTATGATGCCAACATTTGCTCAACTGTATCTCGTCACTTTTAATCCATCAAACTCAAACTTGAATTGAACGATGACACCCGGCATGCTCCTGAGAGCGTTTTCAACCTGCTGGCGCTTGCCTTCTTGAGCGAGGAAGAGAAGGCATCCACCGCCACCTGCGCCACATGCTTTCCCACCAATACAGCCAACTCGCTTAGCCACATCAAAAATGCTTTCAATTTGCTCGTTAGTTATGCTTTCGTGCAATGCCTTCTGGCATTCCCAATTCTCGCTCATCAACTTCCCAAACTTATCAACATCACCAGCCTTTAAGGCATCCGTCATCTCAAAAGCTATCTCCCTCATCCTGACTAACCAATGCCTGTTTTTACCGGCAAAGTAGTTACCCCATACATGCTCATGAAGCTTTGAAGAAAGCCTTGACTTACCTGTGTCAAAGAGTATGAGCCTGCTTTCAAGCTCCTTTATCACAGCTTCATCAAGTTCAAGCCTGTTTATACTCACTCTCCCATCGTTGTGGAAGATGAACAGGTTAATCCCACCGAACACGGCAGCGTATTGGTCTTGCTTTCCACCTATTATTCCAAGCTCCCGCTCTATGCGATGTGATTTCTCAGCTATTAGCTGACGCATCTCAAAAGATTCAACATCCTCGCTGACAGCCTTTATCAACGCCAGCCAAAGCGCATTAAGTGCAGCGCTTGTCCCAAGCCCAGAGCTTGGTATGCCAGCTTCATAGGAAACCATCGTCCCTCTAACTCTTTTCTGTCTTAGTGGTCCTGATGGTCCTCTAACTGTCTCATACTCCGCATCAAGCAAACTTCCCCCTGTATCAAGCACTCCCCTAACATATGCTGGATGTAGCTGCCCCATAGCATCTGGTATCAGTGGCACTATTGCTGCATTCAATGTTGCACCACCTTCTGGTTCATTCTCATAAAACTCGGGTGTATCAGTCCAAGGTCCACCAAAGTCTATACGCACAGGTATCCTTGCTTCTACACGCAAATTGTTTCACCTCCACTATCATGTTGAAGCCGTAAGACAAACGCCCCTGAATCGCTTCAACGGACGTAGTTCTTCAGTGAAAGAGCGTTCCGATCCAGCAACTCAATGAGGCATCCTTCACTTAAGCAATTCTTTCGCATAGCGTTTCAAGTCCTCAAGTATGTAATCGGATTTTAAGTAAACCCCCTTGACCTCCGACGACTTCAGGTAGACATTGTTTTTTCCCTCTTCATACGCACCTATGATGAGTTTGATTGGAGAACGCCCTTTCAACTTAACTGTGGCAACAAGTTGTGGTTTCTCGAAGCCGAACTTTTTGTCCCCTGTTTCTTCGCCAACATACTTTTCAGCTCGCACTTGTTCAAGCGTCCAAAGTATGTTGCTCACTGAAACGCTGTCTGCCTTCTTCCGCTTTGGCTTTACGACATCCCATTCATCTTTCCCTCTACGTTCTATGCACACTTGTTTCTTTTTCCCATCCTCGAGCCATTCAATTGCTACCTCTGTTGCATCGTCGCGCTCAAAGCGCACAATTTCAAGGTTGCGCAAGTCATTCACATCTTTGCGCACCTTTTCAAGTATGTCTCTTGGGACTTCACACACTACTTCTTGCTCATTAGTTTTGGCATACACTGTTTTATCCGAAGCAGCCTTGCCAATAAACAGCTTTAGCGTTCTCTTCCCTTCGCTCAGCTCAACTGTAACTTGCGGTTTATCCAGCCCGTATTCCTCAAGTCCCTTCGGGTTGTCTACAAACCTTTGAGCCTCAAGATCATGCACATCCCAGAGCAGGTTCGTTACCGTTGTGTTGTCTGCACGCATTTTGACAGGCTTGGTGATCATCCACTCATCCCTTTCACCTTGTTTTTTGCGCTCAAGCTCAATTTCCTTCCCACCGTGTATCAACCTCAGGTTGTCCACCTTACCCGTTTCAAAAGCGAGCAACCTCTTTGAGCGCAAGTCATTCAAACGCTTTTTTATGTCGCTTAGGTTTTTTTCATCAATCAAGAACACAGAAGGCACATATGAAGAGCGTGCATAAAGCTTTGAGGCATCCTCCTCTGATTTGTTTCCAATTGAAAGACGTATCCCCTTTTTCCGTCCCTTAAGCCAAACTGTGACAGAGAACGACGGCTTTTGCAGACCGTATTTTTTGAGCGCCTCCTCTGTCGGCTTATCGTCAATGAACTTTGAAGCTTCAAGGGTTGAAAGTTTATCAAGTAGCGTGCCGATCGTGCTCTCGTCGGCGTTGGTGCGAATCGGCTTTACAATATGCCATTTGTCACCTGATGTTCGTTCACAGAGCAGTTCCTCATCCGCATATTGCAATGCCAGCCTCTCAACTTTCTCCTTATCAAACTTAGCCACTCGCTTCTCGCGTAGATCATCAAGGCTTTTAAGCGCATCATCAAGGAGCATGCTGTCAACCACAACTGGCTTCCGCTTGTCCTCGCGATACGCGTATGCGTAAAGCGTATCTGGTGTTTTCTTTGCGAGCACAAGCCTATATCTTCTCCCACCTCGTAGCTCAATTGATATTGCACCCTCTGGGTTCCCAAACCCAAATTCCTTCCTCTTCAAAGCATCCTCCTTTAGCGAGAGTTCAATTTTCACTCGTTTCAACCTATCAAGTATGGACTTCACTGTATCGTTATTTGCTGGCGTGCTTACAGGCGATATAATGCGCCATGTTTCCTTTCCAGCCCTGCGAAGGACTATCGTTTTTCTTTCCTTCAAGTTTTGTAGCTCAACCTTTTCAACCTTGTTTGGGTCAATGGAGAGGAGCAATTTACCCTCGGGTGCAGGTCCACGCTCAAACAAGAAGATCCATAGCCCAAGGAGAACCGCTATTATGGCGAGAATAAATGTCCCACGCATCCTGTGCATTCAGCCTCCTCACCTCCTTGAGAGCCACACAGTTATACCCGATATGAGCACAAGCAATGGGAGCACTATAACACTCCATGCAAAAACAAACACCTGCTGTCCACTCGTTGGGTAGAACGTATCGGGTGCTTCTTCCTTCGGCTTTATCTCAATCAACTCCTCCTCATATGCAAGCCAATTGATTGTGTTCAGAAAGAAATCAGCATTCCACAAGAGGGTGCAAAATTGGTTGGATGCAAAGTCTGAGTCCCCTACAACAACTATCCTTGTTTTCTTCTCTCCCTTTGCGGTGGATGACGGAGCTACAGCGATAGCAACGGTGAACTGTCCCCTCTCGTCATCTTTTGTTGGGGCAATATTGTTTGTGAGTTCTGTTTTTATCCATGCCTCTGATGTTGTCTTAAGCAGTTCTGTGACAGAATACCCAGTTGGCGTTTCTTCGCTTTTCTTCAAAGCCCTGCACTCAGCAAGGAGCAATGCGTTTGCCCTCGCTTTCATGAACGGACGAGTTATGTCATGGAATTCAAAGTTTGAAATGAGCAATACCCTCGGGTCTCTTGCTGCTACAAATATGTCAAACAGGTATCCATCTTTAACTTCAACACCGTAGTTTGAGAGCAGTTCGCTCATGTTTGGGCTCTTTGGGTCAAGCATAATAAGCGCTTTGCCACCACCGTCAAGATAGTCTCTAATAGCTTTAATCTCTTCTGGCATGAACGGTTTCTGCGGTCCAGCTATCACGAGCACATCACAATCCTTTGGAATTCGCTGTTCGCGGATCAGCTCAAGTCCTTTAACAATGTATTCAAGCTTCTCAAGGAAGTCTTTGACGCGACTATAACCCTCATCCTCATAGCCATCGTAATCGTGCTCACCATGCCCTTGAACGAAATACACCTTCTTTTTCTTTTCGCGTGTCAGCTTGAGTATAGCGTTTGTGAATTCTTGTTCACCGCCAAATGAAACAGTTTCACGTTTCCCTTCACACTCAAACACGACAACCGATGTTGATGTGACACCATACTTCTCAGCAAGTAGTGGGTTTGCACGTGGGTCTACAACAGTTGCTCTTATATTCGGCGAAGCCTCATCGTAAGATTTGAGCAAGTCTCTTATGCGCTCAAACTCAAACGAGTCACGCCTGTAAAAGCCAACTATGGTCACTTTCTTCTTCAACCCTTTCAGTATCTTGAGCGTTTGAGGCGAGAGGGTATGGCGTTTTGTCCTTGTCCAATCAAACCTTGCGTGATGTCTGTCGCCAATCCAATTCACCATGACGATAATGGCACTCATAAGCAGGGCTGAAATGAGAGCGTTTGTGCCCATGCGCCCACGCCTTGTTAAGAGGAACCTCAAGATGGTTTCATAATTCACCAACAGCGGTGCTACAAGCAGTAGTCCACCTACTATGGCAATGAAGATCCACAGCCAACCAAGTTTAGCATGTTTCCATGCCAGCTTAAATGTTATGCCACTTACAAGCAGTGCACTCCCAACTACTATTAAAGTAGCTGTCCATTCGTTCAGCTTTCTCTTGATTTTTCTAAGTGCATCTTGCATCTGTATCACCTCCAAAGACGGCTCTCAAGCACCTTGACCGCAAAATAAAGTGTAAGAAATGTTGCCGTCACGTAGAATACGATGTGCTTCGTATCAATCAAACCTTCGGCGAAGTCCTTATAACGGTAGTAGAGCGAAAGGCGTTGAAAAACTTCACTCCAACCACTTAGCCCCTCTGCTGGCCAGCTGATGATGTAAAGCAAGAGTAGCGTGCCAAATGTTGCAATAGCAGCTATTATCTGGTTATCGGTTGTAGCTGACCAGAAGGTTCCTACAGAGAGCATCACTGCGCCGTAAAACAAAAGACCGATGTAGGCACTCCAATACGGACCAAGGTCTGGATTGGCTATTCGGTTTACTATAATCGGAACATAAAGAGTGAGGGCAAGTGTTATACACAACACGATGAAAGAGCCGAAGAACTTGCCGAACACCACTTGCCAGTCCGTCACAGGGGATGTGAGTAGGAGCTCAAGTGTTCCAAGGCGTCTTTCTTCAGCGAACAGACGCATCGTCATCGTCGGCGTAATGAACATGAGCAAAACTGCGACATCCCAGAAGAAGTAACGCATATCGGATGTGCGCCCAACCATGAAAATGGCGTAGAAGATAAAACCACTCAGCACCAAGAAGAAGAGTAACATCACATAAGCTATCCAAGATGTGAAGAAGGATTTCACCTCACGCCACGCTATTAACCAGATAACATAGAACCAGCTTAACAGGCGGTTTAGGGAGTCCTTCGCTATCGCACGGAACGCTCTCTTACCCTTTTCTTGCTTCAGTTCCTCTTTCGTTACCATGCCCAATTTTATCCCTCCCAAAAGCCAGCTTATGCTTTTACACCTTCCTCGCGAGTGATGATGTTCAGGAAAATCTCTTCAAGGGTCATTTCATCACGACGGAGCTCAAGCAAGCCCCAGCCGTTGTTCACAATATACTCAGCGACTGTTGCGCGTATGTCTTGCCCAGGTGCAACATCCACTGCAAAGAAATTTTCCTCACCTCTTATCCTCTCAGCCTTAACCACATTCGGTAGTCTTTCAAGCAAGCTCACTATGTTGCTTGGTGGGCGATGAATGCGAACAAGTAACCTTTCACCTTTCCTGAGTTTCCTTTCAAGTCCATCGGGTGTGTCCTCTGCTACAATTCGCCCACGATGGATAATGAGCACCCTTTTGCAAGTCATGCTTACCTCTGGCAAGATGTGCGTTGAAAGCACGATGGTATGGTCTCCACTTAGCTCTCGTATTAGCTGACGCACTTCAACAACTTGAATTGGGTCAAGCCCTATCGTCGGCTCATCTAAAATGAGCACTGGTGGGTCATGCACAAGTGCTTGAGCTATTCCAACACGCTGTCTGTAACCTTTTGAGAGCTTCCCTATGATTTCGTCTACAACCTCTGTCAGCCCGCACCTCTCAACAACATAATCAACTCTTTCTTTTCGCTTCCTCTTTGGAACCCTTCTTATGGCAGCCATGTAATGTAAGTAACTGCTCACCGTCATCTCGTTATAAAGTGGGACAGTCTCAGGCATATAGCCAATAAATTGGCGAGCTTCATTTGGGTTATCAACGACATCGTATCCGCCAACTTTAACCGTCCCCTCAGTCGGGCTTAGGTAGCCACATATAATGCGCATTGCAGTTGTCTTCCCAGCACCGTTTGGTCCAAGGAAGCCGATTATCTCTCCTTTCTTCACACTGAAAGAAACATCGTCAAGCGCTTTCAAAGTGCCGTAATACTTTGTCAGGTTGTATACCTCGATCACTTTAAACCCACCTCACACGATGAGCTTTCAAGAGCATGTTTTCAAAAGTCCAATTTCATCTCAGCCAATCTTAGCCGAGCCTGCTGAGGAGCGCTATAGCCGTGAACAAAACAGTGCATTCCATCTGCCGAAGCCCATATTATATGACTTTGACGCCGAATAAATTTGATGCAAAGGAACTCCCCACCAATTGTCCGCTAATGCCAATGGCATGGATGGCATTAAACACAATTCAGGTTTTCAACCTTTGCTGACCATTCCAAGCCTTGCACTGCATAATTAGTTTGCAGCAGTTGGACAGGATTTTACTGTTGGAAGGAGTTAGGGATGAAATGATGCCATCATCATTTTAACGAGCTTAATTGGCTTTGTAAACCGCAAACAGCTGATGAAGGTGGGGTTAAACCATGTGTAGGTGGCAGCCCTTCTTGGAGGCGAAAAGTAGCTTGAAGGGCAAGTTGGCTATAATAGGTATCCCGTGGGATGGTTCAGCGAGTTTCAGGAAAGGTATGCAACACGGACCTGATGCGATACGAGTAGCCTCGCAAAGCATTGAAAGCTATAGCGCTGTTTTCAAAAAGGATATCCGTGACGTTGATTTGATCGACTTAGGTAACTTCCCAAGATATGAAGATCCGCTCTCCCTTACTGAAGCGCTTTCAAGGCTTCTCTTTAAACTGCACTCAAATGGGATACGCACGATCTGCATCGGTGGTGACCACTCAATCACCGTCGGCATATGCTCTGGCTTGCTCAAAGCTTATGGGAAGTTACAGGTTGTAGTTTTTGACGCTCACTCTGACTGGCGCGATGAATATGACGGCTCTAAGCTTTCACATGCATGCACTATACGAAGGCTCTTTGAAATGCTCGGCAAGGAGTTTGTCCATGTATTTGGTGTTCGTTCCTTCGTTGGTGATGAGCCAATGGAGTTGTATCACGAGTTTGACGAGCTACCCTGTGGGATTAATGCGGATGTGCCAACACATATCAGCATTGACTTAGATGTGCTTGATCCCAGTATTATGCCAGCAGTTGGTAATCCAGAACCAAACGGTGTAGGGTATGGAGAGCTACTCGGAGCAATCCAAAAGTTGCATGAGGGGCGATATAATATCGTTTCCATTGATGTTGTTGAATTGTGCCCTCAATACGATAACGATACATGTGCTGTTGTGGCAGCAAAGCTTATTGTTGAGTGCATACTTGGTTTGATGACCTAAAGCCAAGAAACCAAACGGAGGGTGAGCGATTATGGAAGTTGGATTTGCATGTTGTGATATAACGCCTCCAATCGGTGCACTCATCCCCGGAGGGATGCACCCAAGGTTCGCAACGGGTGTTCATGACCCTTTGCTCGCAACCGCTGCTGTATTCAGCAGTGGGAATGAAGCAATTGCTATTGTCTCTGTGGATGCGCTCTCAATCAAATCCTCAATTGTGAATAAAGCCAGAAACATCGCCAGCGAGCGCACCGGCATACCAGCCTCTCACATTATGGTTGCAGCAACTCACACCCATAATGGTGGTCCAATCGCTGACGCCTTTCTGTGTGAATCTGATGAGAGCTATTGCGAGCATGTTGCATCAGCAATTGCGCAGGCAATTTGCGACGCGAACGAGAATAAGAAAGATGCGCTCATAGCAAGTGGCTTTGGCTATGAGGACACTGTTGCTTTCAATCGCAGGTGTGTCATGAAGGACGGCACTCAAAGAACACACCCCGGTAAGCTCGCAAGGGATGCCGTTGCCATCGCTGGTCCCATAGACCCTTATGTTGGGGTGCTCGCTGTAACAGCTACTGACGGCTCGTTCTTAGGCTGTATCGTCAACTATGCATGTCATGCGACAGTGATGTGGGGAAATGAGTTTTCGGCTGATTACGTGCATTATGTTAGGGAGACAATAAAAGCTGTCCTTGGTGAGCATGTGCATGTCGTTTACTTAAATGGTGCGTGTGGTGATGTAACTCAAGTTGCTCAACTCATACCGAGGGAGGCAGAGGTGGGTGAGAAGTGGGCAAGAAGGGTGGGTGGCAAGATAGGTGCTGAAGCACTTAAGGTTATTTTCGGGATGGACTTTGTAGCCCCGGATGAAGAATTACCATTGGCAGTCGTCTCAACAGTTCTAAGGCTTCCAACAAGAAAGGTGCCAGAACAAATGCTTGAGGAAGCCAAGAAGTTACTTGAGAGTGGTGGCAATTGGAATACGGAGCGCATTTATGCCCGCGAACTCATTCTGCTCAACGAGATGAACAAAGTCAAACCGTATGTGGAAGCAGAGATCATGGCTATGCTCATAGCAGATACAGCTATCGTCTCGTTCCCATGTGAGTATTTCTGCCAGTTTGGGATCGAGCTTAAAAGGGCGTCACCGTATGCCTGCACATTCGTTGTCTCGTGCGCTAATGGCATGGTTGGCTATGTCCCAACACAGAAGGCTTTTGAGACTGGTGGCTATGAACCAAGGTTGGCAAGGAGCAGTAAGCTAATGCCAGATGCTGGCGTAATTATGCTTGAAACTGCCAAGCAACTGCTTACACAGTTGCCGAAGCCCTCCGTTAGGAAGCCAGCTCAACTACCGAAAAATTCGTATTGGGATGCCGGCAGTTCACCGCCACAATTAAGTGGTCTGTAGTGTTGTTGGTCAAGTTCAACGGGGGTGTGTTTTCATGCCATACATGCTTGCCATTGACATCGGAAATACTAACATCGTTTTTGGTGCTTTCAAGCTGGACAAAACACCATTGGTAAAGTCGGAGTTGAAGGACCGCTTGATCTGTTCATGGCGGGTGCATACGGTTCATTCAAGAACTGCCGAAGAGAATTTCGTATTTGTTCTCAACATGCTCAACTGGCACAAGATAGAACCAAGCGATATTGAAGCCGTATGTATTTGCAGTGTAGTCCCGCCTATAACACCCTCGTTTGAGGAGATGAGCAAGCGCTTCTTTGGGATACTGCCCCTTGTTGTTGGCGTAAACATGGATATTGGCATGCCTATACTTTACGAGGACCCTAAGGCAGTTGGTGCTGATAGAGTCGTCAACGCTATTGCAGCATATGAGCTTTATGGTGGACCTTGCATAGTTGTTGATTTTGGGACTGCAACCACATTTGATGCAGTAACTGCTGATGGAACATACATTGGCGGCGCAATTGCTCCCGGGATAACCATCTCAGCAGAGGCTCTTTTTGAGCGAGCTGCGAAGTTGCCGAAGATACAGCTTGAGGTCCCGCAGAACGCCATAGGGCGTTCAACAGTGGCAAGTATGCAATCTGGGATCGTGTTTGGCTATGTTGGGTTGGTTAAGGAATTGGTGCGACGATTTAAATCGGAGCTTGGTGACGCGAAAGTAATAGCTACTGGTGGTCTTGCAAGCTTTATGTCACCGCTGATTGAGGAAATTGATGAGGTTGAGACCGACCTAACGCTCCTTGGGCTATACATTGCGTTCGTTCGTTACCGTAGTAAGAGTTAGTTTGTGACGGAGAACTCTTCAACAGTGTAGGAGTTGCCAAGGTAATTGCCAAGCAAGCCCGCAAGCAAATACTCGTTATCAGAGAGGTTACCTATAAGCACTTCGTTGAGAGTGACATTGCCTCTTAAGCCAATAGCTTCACAAAGCGCTGCAACATCGATGTCCACTTTAAAGACACCACTTGCAATCTTGGTTATCTGGATGCCGTTTGCGTTTGGTGTTAACACCGTTACATCGTTTTGGTGTTCAAGTTGCGAGGTAAGTGGTATTGCGACGCTCTTCCCATTGAGGCGGAGGTAGATGTTCACGAGAGTGCCCTCACTAACGCGAATCACCGATTTAAGCCTCGTTGATTTTGTAACATTCATGTCTCTTACCGGTGCTCTCACAAGCATCCTTCCACCGGGCATGCAATTTATGACCTCAATCTTACCGTTTGCGTTTTGCTGCACAACTACTTCGCTTTCGTCATTCAATATAGGTTTCCAGCCATTAACATCTTGGTTTCCACTTGGCATCGCTTGAGGCAGGTTTGAAGGTGGCATAGGTGCTGTTTCAAGCGCGTTTAGCTTCTCATACCAAATGCGAGCCCTCGCTACTAACACACCATTATCAACAGTCCAAATAGCAACTCTGCCAGAGTTTATAGGTTGCGGATCTTGCCATTGAACAGCGAGTTGCCTGTCAACATAGCATGCTATGTGTCCTCCAAACTTGAGTATTCGGATATGGAACCAATGTCTGTGGAAGCCAGCAAAGTTGAGTGTTGATACCTTCTTAAACACAAAGTCTGGGTTAGTCGCTATCAGCGTGCCTTTCTTAAGAAGCCCAGAAGCTGAGTTTTTCCAACCGGCTAACAGGAATGAATATCCACTGCCAACATTCCAGCCATCAGCGCAAAACGAAACATTAATGTCGCGCGGGTTTGGATAAGGGTTACCACGCTCTTTCATTTTGATTGCTGCAAATACCTCAATGACCATGTTGCCTTCAAAGCTGCCCTTGCTCCATAGTGTTGGGAAGCGGTGTTGTGTCCCACCAAACCATGCCCACCCAGGTGAGCATGGCCATCTTGCTGTCACTTGCCAGACACCCCTCGTTGAACGCCACCTTGTTGGGGCAATTGAAAAAGTTTCGTCAATCAAGTTAGAGCATATCAAGTCACACCTATTCCACTCAGGCTCGTAGCCATCGCTCCTGTAGCTAATGAAGCGGGCATAAGCAATTGCTGGGTGCTCAGCGCTTGCTATCACTTTATTTCCAAGCATCACGACAAGTCTGTTTGATAGCCGTAGCAAGCGCACTGGTGCATCTTTAATGCTGTTCACGCTAACCTTGGCACTCTTCAACATTTGCGAACCATACTCAATTGAGATAAGAACATCATTGACCCCACCAACGGTGATTGGTGCGTTAAAACTAAATGGCAATGGTGCTGGGAGACCAACTCTGAGGTTTGCTATCCGGTGTGGTCTTTCGCTTCGCCTAATGAAGCGTATAGCGATCGGGTGTGTGCCTGAGAGTTGCATCGGGCAAAGGTAAAATGTGAAGCTGCCTTTGCTTCGTCCCTTGTCGCTCAGCCAAAGTATAAGCTCAAAGTTGCCGAAGAAAGCACCTTGATGCCATAGCAAGTTCGGGTCCTGTGCATCCTTTGCAAAAGAACCAAAAAATGTTGCCCATTCTGCCATTGTGTCTTCATGCGTATATTGCTCGGTTATTTTTGTGCGTGTCGTTGCTAACAGTAACTGCTGTAGTGGTGCGACAATAACATCGTCAAAATAGACCCTACCGTCACCTTCGGCATAAAGTCCAGCCTGTCCCATCGGGAACACATTAATGCTTGTGCGAACCGCTTCAATTCCATCAACCCAACCCTTCACTATCTCTCCATCAACGCTTATACGCAACTCATACCATTGATCATACTCAATCGGCATTTTCTTTTCGGCAATAACTTCTCTCCTGCCGTCCTTGACCCGTGTCAGCCTGATGAGCCCTTGTGGGTTGTAACGCCAGTTCCCTTGAGGCTCAAGTGTAAGTAGCCAGTAACTTTTAAGACCATCCGCATAAGCTATCAACCCAGCAGTTGCATTCCCTTGCACCTTGACAGAAGCCTGAACAGCATAGCTGTGCCAGAACCAATAACCAGTCAATGCGGTTGCACTCTTTTGTTGTGAGACTATAGCGCAAAGTGCAAACGGGTTAGCGCTTAAGTTCGGGTTTGGTTGTGGGCTATCTACACCTTGTAGCGCCCATTGACCTGTCTTGTCCCAAGAGGTGAGATCATCATCACCTTGGGTGAAGTCATCGGCAAAGAATACAGGTTCAGTAGGTTGATAGCGTATTTCTTCAGCGGAGACATGAGAGCACCCGAGTGCATACTTGAAAGCTCCGCCAGACGGTATCTTCACAGCTGCTTTTATTAGCTGTTCACCATTAGAGAGTAGCCTTATTGAATCTGGCTCGCGCACGAGTAATAAACGCCATAAGTTACCATTGCGTAAGCCTTTGCCCTGTGCGATGACTCTCTTTCGGTCACGCGAATACCAGACAAGCTGTGTGTCACTGCGCCCAACATGGAGCATGTAGAGGTCTTGTCCCGCAGTAAAGCTCAAGATGCATGGAGTTGTATGAGTGCATGAAGTATCCGTTTGGCGGATTGAAATCGCAAAGCAAAACGAAGGGTCATTCTCTTGCTCAACTGTTTCAAACTTGAGCTGTGCTCTGGCTTGGGTGAGAGTTGCAAGGAGCAAGACAGCCATTCCAACTTGAGTGAGGGTTGCATAGAGCAAACCGACAAGTAGAGTGCTATCAACTCTTCTCATGCTTGCCTCACCTTTGTTGCATGCTTCCACTACAATTATACCACCCTACATCGGGCAGGTTTTGTGCTTTCATCATATTTGACGCACAAATATCTGATGCAGATGAGGCTATATAAGTGGCAAAGGGCGGGCAGGGCAATCCTTTCTTTCGTCTGAGCTTATGTAGCTCTTCCTTAATTCACTCGCATATTGCCCTTATGCCCGCCCGTGTCTTTCCCAATGAGCTTATGCTAACTGTCCCATGCGTGCTGCTATCTCTCTCAACCTTGCTATCCGCTCTGATATTGGTGGGTGAGTGCTAAACAGTTTCCAAAGCACATCGCCATGTGCTGGGTGGACAATGAACATATGTGCTGTGCTTGGGTTAGCGTTGGTCATTGGCAACCTTTGTGCTGCAGCCTCAAGCTTTGCAAGAGCACTCGCAAGAGCTAATGGCTTGCCACTGATATACGCAGCCCCCTCGTCAGCCAAATATTCCCTTGAGCGTGATATCGCAAGCTGAATTATGATCGCAGCAATTGGGGCTATGATTATGACCAAGATGAGCAGGATTAACTGCAAGGGGTTGCCGTTGCGGTCCCTATTACTTCCAAGCCCTCCAAACCAAAGCATCCATTGTGCCATCCTAACTATCACCATGATTGCACCAGCGATTGTTGCTGCAATCGCTGAAATGAGCGTGTCTCTATTCCGCACATGTGTTAGCTCATGCGCAAGCACTCCCTCAATCTCATCCTCGTTGAGGATCCTGAGCAAACCTTCCGTGACAGCAATAGCTGCATGCTTTTGGTCTCTACCAGTTGCAAATGCGTTTGGTTGCATTGCAGGGATGATGTAGATGCGTGGCATGGGCATATTTGCCTTCATCGCCAATCTGCGCACTATTCTGTAAAGAAATGGGAACTCATTCTCATCTGCCTCTCTTGCTCTATACATGGCGAGTATAAGCTTATCGGAGAACCACCATGCTCCGAAGTTCATCAAACCTGCGAAGATGAGCCCAAAAAGCATCCCTTGCCGACCACCAAGGAGGTCACCAACGAGTATAAGCAAGCCAGTCAGCGCTGCGAGAAGCAGAAACGACTTCAATTGATTTCCCATAAGCATTTCACCTCACTGTAGCTTATCAAGAGAAGTGTCTCAGATTTGCACAACCATTAACCATTATGCCACATAGCAACTTCGTTTACCCTCATAGATGCTATCCGTTGGTGTGCGACATTCTAAATTTTGGCTTCTCATGGGCTATAGCTTTAGACCTTACAAGCAAAGGGGGAGATCGCCATCGGGAGGAACTTAGCGAGGAAGATCATTGATGAGCACCTTGTTGATGGTGAGCCTGTGGCAGGGAATGAAATAGCTATAAGGATTGACCAGACGCTCACGCAAGATGCGACTGGGACGATGGTTTGTCTTGAATTTGAGGCAATGGGTGTGAAGCGTGTCAGGACGAGATTGTCCGTTAGCTATGTTGACCACAACATGCTACAACTCGGCTACGAGAATGCCGACGATCATCGTTTCCTGCAGACATTTGCAGCTAAGTATGGCATCTACTTTTCAAGACCGGGAAATGGCATTTGTCATCAAGTTCATCTTGAGCGTTTTGCAGTCCCCGGCGAAACATTGCTTGGTTCCGATAGCCATACACCAACATGTGGTGGTTTGGGCATGTTAGCTATAGGTGCTGGAGGGCTTGATGTAGCGCTCGCTATGGCTGGTGAACCTTTTCGCTTTATCATGCCGAAGGTTGTTTTGGTAAAACTGCATGGGAAACTACAAAGCTGGGTTTCAGCAAAGGATGTGATACTTGAGCTTCTGCGGAGGCTCACTGTTAAAGGCGGTGTCGGTAAGCTTTTTGAATACGGTGGTGATGGTGTCGTTTTTCTTTCGGTGCCTGAGAGGGCAACAATAGCCAACATGGGCACTGAGCTTGGCGCTACAACGAGCATCTTCCCAAGCGATGAACAAACGCTCTCTTTTTTGCGCTCACAAGGTCGTGAGGAAGTCTGGAGAGAAATTCGTGCCGACATTGATGCCGAATACGACGAGCAGATTGAGATTGACCTATCCTCTCTTGAACCATTAGTTGCCTGCCCATCAAGCCCCGATAAGGTCAAGCCAGTGAGCGAAGTTGAAGGATTGCCCGTTGACCAAATCTGCATAGGTAGTTGCACCAACTCTTCATACCGTGATCTTATGACAGTTGCGAGCATACTCCGTGGTAAAAGGGTTCATCCGAGAGTGAGCGTGGTGCTCTCACCAGGTTCAAGGCAGGTGCTCCTCATGCTTATAAGCAATGGAGCGTTGTTTGACCTGCTCAGTGCTGGTGTCCGTCTACTTGAGTGTGCCTGCGGTCCTTGCATCGGCATGGGACAAGCTCCACCAACAGGGGGCATTTCATTGCGCACATTCAATCGCAATTTCAAGGGTAGGAGCGGAACGAAGGATGACAATGTTTTCCTCTGCAGCCCTGAAGTGGCAGCGGTTGCAGCCATAACAGGGGAGATAACTGACCCAAGGAAGTTTGGTGACCCACCAACAATCAAAATGCCAGAGAGGTTTATCATTGATGACTCGCTCATTTTACCACCATCGGAAGAACCAGAATCAGTTGAGGTTGTGAGGGGACCAAATATAAAGCCGTTGCCAAAGTTTGAGCCATTGCCTAAGACGCTCAGAGGGACTGTGCTCCTGAAAGTCGGCGATAACATAACCACAGATGACATCCTCCCGGGTGGAGCAAAAGTGATGTCGCTTCGTTCCAACTTGCCAGCGATAGCCGAGTTTGCGTTTGAGCGAATTGATCCGACTTTCGTTGAGCGGGCAAAACTATGTGGTGGTGGGTTCATCGTTGGGGGCGAAAACTATGGACAAGGCTCAAGCAGGGAACACGCAGCGCTTGTGCCACGCTACCTTGGCATAAGAGCTGTCATAGCAAAATCGTTCTCTCGGATCCATTGCGCAAACTTGATCAACTTCGGTGTATTGCCCCTCACATTCATCAATGACGAAGATTATGAGCTGATCCGCAATGGCGATGAGCTTGAGCTTCCCGATGTGGCGCAAAGGCTTAGAGAAGGTCAACCGATAATCGTGCGTAACATCAGCCAGAGGAGAGAGTTTATCGTGCGTCACCCATTGACGCGTCGCCAAGTTGAAGTTGTGCTCGCTGGTGGCGTGCTCAATATGGTTTGCTCTCGTAGCTCTTAAGCTGCTTGCAAACGCAACCCTTTGGAGGTGTTGTCCATGAAGTTGGCAGATGGGGTAGTTGAGGAAGTGCTTGATAATGGATTAAAAGTGCT
>Ga0197143_1000511_pt1 | contig 41747 bp, 38 predicted proteins | sample GBS70_MetaG_FD_148603 | JGI IMG/M metagenome (GOLD analysis project Ga0197143, IMG submission 148603) | Sediment microbial communities from Great Boiling Springs, Gerlach, Nevada, United States - GBS 70_MetaG | ecosystem: Environmental > Aquatic > Thermal springs > Hot (42-90C) > Sediment... | reverse complement strand
ATTGGTTTTTTCCATAATTTTCAAGCAATTCATAGACAAGGTCAATAAAGTCTTCATAAGATGGTTTATCTTTTAATTCTTCGATGGGTTGAGAATATTTATTAGAAGTCTCTAATTGATTTTTTTATCTTTACATAACCCTTGTTTATCTTTATTCTTAGATTTTAATTCTTTCTGGTTTTCATTATATTTTAATATTCATCTATTTTAGTCTTTATAAATAGTTCTTCGGATAAATTTCATATGATTTCTTTTTCTGAAATACTATCAAATATTTCACCTTAAAATTCTTAAAAATATCAAACTTATTTTTTAAAATTTTTATTAAAATCTATAACTCATAAGTTAATGAGAAAAATAATGAAAATCTTTATCAAAAATTTTTCTAAAAAGATAAAAAATAAAAAAAATAAAAAATTATTCTGCAATTAGCTCATAAAGAATCTTTAAAGCTCCCACAAGAATCAATAGCCAACCAATTATTGCAAACAGTGCATATCCATAGTTTATACCATACTGTGTTACCCAAATTGAAACATATGGCGTCAGTTCAAAAACTCCTGCTAAGATAAATGATACTGTACCAGCTCCTATCCAATTGAATGCTTTTGCTAATTTCTTTTTGTCTACTACTTGCGAATAATGCATCAGAGCTAAACAAACCAGAACTCCTATGGCAATGTCCAATCCTGTGCCAAAAACCATAGTGCTTCACCTATAGATAAATTTCTTTTCTCAAATTAAAAAGATAACTATTCGTTATTTATCGAATTGAATTTTATAAATTTAGCAAGAAAACTTGATTTAAAATTTTTATTTACAAAAATCTAAATGGTGATTTTTTGAATTCAGTAAATGAAAAGGAAAAAACAAACTCAAAAATCTTTGAATTAAAAATATTAGAAATAAAAAAGACTATTCTCGAAAAAATAAAGCCGAAAAAGGATGAAACAGAAGAAATGAAAAACTTTCTCAATGAGTTGTTGAGAGTTGCAAAAATAATAGCTTCTGATACAGAGCCGTTAATTGTTGGTTCAACAGGAAGAGGTACCTGGCTAAAAGGAGATAATGACATAGATCTTTTTCTTCTATTTCCAAAAAATGTTTCAAAAGAAGAGCTGGAGAAAAAAGGATTGGAATATGGGAAAAAAATAACAGAAGAGCTTTTAGGTAAGTATGTAATAAAATATGCAGAGCATCCGTATGTAAGAGCAGAGATTAATAAAAAAAATGTGGATGTTGTGCCTTGCTATAAAATAAAAAAAGGTGAAAAGATTATATCCTCTGTGGACAGATCTCCTTTACATCTAAGATATATTCTTTCAAAACTTGATCCATCATTAAGAGATGAGGTAAGGATATTAAAACAATTCTTTAAAGGAATTGGGGTTTATGGATCTGATTTGAAAAATCTTGGAATTTCTGGTTATACTTGCGAACTTCTTGTAATAAAGTATGGAAAATTTGAAAATGTTATAGAAGCTATTTCAAAAATGAAACCAGGAACAATAATTGATATTGAAAGGGGTTGGAAAAATATAAAAAAGGTAAAAGAAAAATTTAGAAACGAGCCTTTAATATTAATAGATCCTGTAGATAAAAACAGGAATACAACAGCATCTCTTTCAAGTGAAAATTTTATTAAAATTGTATCTAAAACAAAAGAATTTCTAGAGAATCCTTCTATTGAGTTCTTTTTTAGAAAGAAAAATGAACTAACAGGCGAAGAATTAAAAAAAATCAAATCTCGAGAAACAAAATTTTTAGCAATCCTATTTGAAAAACCTGATGTTATTAATGATATTTTATACCCTCAAATTAGAAAAGCTTCTGAAAGATTATCTAAGCTTTTGGAGTCGTATGATTTTAAACTAATAAGAAAATATGAATTTGTTAATGAGGAAAAGAATGTAGCATATTTAATTTTTGAGTTAGAGTTTTGGATAGCGCCTAAAATAGAAAAAAAGGTTGGACCATTAATTTTTGTAATAAAGAATAGTAACGATTTTCTTTCTAAATATAAAGATGTTGAATTCGGACCATATATTGAAAATAATTGTTGGGTAATAGAAAAAGAAAGAAAATTCTATAGTGCATCTTCTTTGCTAAAGAACTTTTTATCAAAAGATGAGAATGAATTGATTCAAGAAGGTATTCCGAGCTATATAGCAAAAAGCATTCGGAAAGAATTTAGAATAATCGAACACAAAGAATTTTGGAAAATGGTAAGAAATGATAAAAATCTTTCTTCTTTCCTGAAAGAAAAATATTTTGAAAAAATAAAAATTTAAAAAATTATTCTTTTGAGATCTATTCTTCTGCTTTTTGTGGAGTTGTTGCTAAGAATGCCCACCAAGGTTTCTTAATATCCATTATTCTACCATTCTCTGCATTTATTTTTGTTTGTATTTTCATCTTTACTGGAATGAATCCAAGAAGCTTTGCTTCTTTTATTCCCTCTGCTTTATATACTACTGAATCTTCTTTTGTCTCTATCTCTAATTCTTTTTCAGGTTCGTCAACAACTTTTTTAATTATTTGTATTGCAACAGAAGGTACAACATTTATTGTTATATTTCTTTTTGGTGTTTCTATCATTATTGTTTGGTTTATTAGATGAAGTCTATCTCTTACTCTAGCTTTTATCATATTTGTTTGAATTATAGTTGTGTTTGTTTGATTGTCTACTTCAATACTTACAGGGATTTCTTCTGAGAGTTCTTGAACACTCTTTGAAACCTCTTCTATAGTTTTGTTTATGCATTTTCTTCTAATCTCTTCTTTTATTGTTTCATCACATTTTTCTCCTAAACATCTTTTAGTTTTTATCATATCTATGCAAAGACTTTTTATTGTTTCATTATCTACATTGGTTATTACTCTTTCAATCTTCATTGACATAGCTATTATTGGTTTTCCTTCTGCAGTTTCTATTGAGATGTTTTTAATTTTTATTCCTTCTCTCGGTAATATCTCTAAACTTTCCTCTTTAACAATTCTCAAATTAACGGCTTCTCTTTCTTTAAATAAAGATCCGCATGTTCCGCTTAAGAATTCTTCGGCTGTGCAAGCACTTCCATCCGGAAATATACATACTCCATATTCTTTTCCACTTTCATCAATCCTTTTTTCATATATGTATCCTTTCCTTATGCACCACATTTCTTCTCTACTTAAATTTTTGAATGGATCGGTGCAATCTGATGGACAATTTTCTTCAGATTCTGGGCAAGGGCATCCGCAAGCCATGCAAACAATTCTTTGACATATTCCATCACCACAAAAATCTCTACAACATTTTTCCCCTTTTTGAGTTGGTTGTGTCGTTTTTTCTATCTCCTTAATATTCTCTATAATTATTTTCATCTCTCTTTCTTGTATTAGATTTCTTATCCTTTCTTGCTCAATATTTCTTATTCCTTCTCTTTCTATTGTTCTTATTCCTTCTCCTATAATTTGCATTTTTTGAAGCTCTGTTGCAAAAGTTATAGTTGAATTAAAAATGCATATCGCTAAAATAGCCATTAAAACAAATCTCATATGAGATTCACCTTTCTTGAATGATTGTTGTTTATAGAATATTTTTAAGTTTTCATGATTTTAAAATTTCATCAGTCTAGTTATAATAAATAAAATTATCGAAAGAATAGCTACAAGGAAAATTATGAGAAGCATTATATTTTTTTGTATCTTTTCTTCGTTTTTTGTTACTAATTTTTCTGATTGAAGAATAGATTTTAAAGGTAATTGAAAATAAGATATTTCATCTTTAAAGCATCTGAAACAAATTTTTTCTAAGTTTCCGAGCCTTTTCTCTTCTTCTGTTGGACATCTGCAGTTTGCTTCGAATGCTTTCCACCAATTGTCACAATAATAGATATTTTTGCCATTTTTTGCAATATTTGATATTCTATCTATTTCCATATTTGTAATAGTAAATTTCCTGATAACATCTATATCTCTTAATGTTTCCAAATCTTTTTTTACAGAATCCTTCCAGTTATAATTTTCTGGATTTATTTCAATTGGTTTTAATTCTCCAGTTTCATCTTGATAAAACGGGATTATTACTTCTAATGTTCCGTCTAACCAAAATATTAAAGCAACTTGTTCATCATAAGTAGATTTGGTTGATATATATTCAGAAGTTATTTTGCATGTATCTTTTGTACAGATTTTTATAAGTCTATCAAAATCTATACTAAGATTATAAATTTTTAATTTAAAATTTGAATCTGGAGTAAAACAAGATAAAGATATATTAGAAAAGATTGATAAAAACAAAACAAAAACAATGAAAGTTTTTTTCATATTATTAAGTTTTATTTTAAAATTAAAAAGCCTTTAGAACAACTTTGGGGTACCAGTTTCTTGGCCCTATTGACTTAGCACACTCTTTTGCAAAAAGATTTCCTATTTCGCAACATTTTTTTATTTCCTCCTTTTTTATTATTCCAAATATAATTCCTGTATCAAAAGCTTCTCCTGTTCCATTTTCATCAAAAACATTTGAAATATTATTCTTAATTAAAACCCAATCCTCATCATTCCAAAAAGCAGATCCATATATTCCGCTTTTTATTTTTATAACAACCATTTTATCTTTCAATAAATTTTCTCTCAAAATTTTTTCATAAAATCTTTTTTCATATCTAGTCCAAGAAGGAGAATTAAAAACAATAAAATCTGCGTAATTTAATAAATCTTTATATCTTTTTTCATATTTTTCTAGACTCAAAAATATTTTCTTCTCTTTAAAAATTTCTAATAGCTTTTTTTGTGTTTCAAATGATGTTCCATGAAGGGTTGTTGTATAAAAAATATCAGGTTCCTTAATTTCTTTAATCTCCTCTAATCTTATTTCTGTATTTACTCCAAGATTTTCAAATTTAATTGATCTTTTATCATTATCTATGATTTTTATTGAAACTCCACTCTTACCTTTTGAGAGAATTATATTTTTTGTATCTACGGAATGATACATCATATCCTCTATTAATAAACTTCCTTCTGCATCGCTTCCTATCTTTCCAATAAATCCTGTATTTATATCAAGCTTTGAAAGATTCGCAATAACATTTGCTGTATATCCATCAGGATATTCTTCAATAGAAATTATTTTTCCTATTTCTCCTTTTTTCGGAATCTTTTCTACTCTAATGATTCTTTCTAATATAAGATAACCCATTCCGAGAACAAACATAAAATAATCTTTGTTGATTTAGATTTAAATTCCACTCAATTTTATTTTACAGTCACAGATTTTGCAAGATTTCTTGGCTTGTCTGGATTTAAACCTTTCTCAACAGCAACATGATAAGCTAATAGCTGAAGCGGAATAATTGTAACTATCGGATAAAATATTTCCTCTACGCTTGGTATTTCTATCCAATAATCAAATGTATTGTCTTTTATATCACTAATGCCTATAACCAAAGCTCCTCTGGCTTTAGTTTCTTCTACATTACTTATTGTTTCATAAAATGTATAATCGTTTGGACATACAGCAATTACAGGAGTATCTTTTTCTATTAATGCTATAGTTCCATGTTTTAATTCACCGGCAGGCATACCTTCAGCATGAATATAAGATATCTCTTTCATTTTTAGGGCTCCTTCACTAGCCATAGCAAAATTTATTCCTCTTCCGATATAGTAAAAATCTTTAAAGTCTTTTATTTTCTTAGCAATTTCTTTTATGTTTTTATTATTTTTCTTCAAATTCTCTTCTAAAATTTTTGATATTTCTAACAATTTATTCTTAGCATACTCAAAATTGTTTATCATCGAAAAAGCGAGCAAATAAAAAATTATTAACTGTGCCGTAAAAGATTTTGTTGCAGCCACACATATCTCTGGACCGGCATTTATATATATCACATAATCGCTTAGTCTAGTCAAAGAAGAATCCACAACATTAACTATAGAGATTATCTTAGCTCCATTTTCCTTTGCCTTTTTAACTCCTGTCAAAACATCTGCTGTTTCTCCTGACTGAGAAACAGCTATGACTAAAGTGTTTTTATCAATAGAATCAGAAAAATAATGAAACTCACTAGCCATTATAACATCACAAAACTTCTTTGCGATTTTAGAAAATAAATATCTTCCGATTATAGCAGCGTATCTTGAAGTTCCGCAAGCTGTTATTACAATATTTTTTGCTCTAAGAATTTCCATTGCTATGTTTAGCATGCTGTTTTTATCTTGCAAAAGAGCATTTCTTATTGCATTCGGCTGCTCAAAAATTTCTTTTATCATAAAATGTTCAAATCCTTGCTTTGTTGCTTCTTCCAAACTCCATTTTATATTTTTAATTTCTTTTTTTACATCTTTTTTTGTTTTAACGTCAAAAATTTTTATATCAATTCCTTTCGGACCGTTTTTTATTATTCCGCATTCTCCATCTTCAAGATATATGACATTTCTTGTGTTTTCTAAGAAAGATATAACATCTGAAGAAATGTATGCTTCATTTTTATCAACTCCTATTATAAGGGGCGCCCCTTTTCTAACTGCTATTATTCCATCTAAATACGTAGATATAACAACGAAGGCATAAGAACCATTCAAAATATTAAAGGAATCTGCTATAGATTCTAATAAATCTTTTTTAGTTTTATAATTTTCTTCTATCAGATGGACTATAACTTCGGTATCTGTATCTGATATGAATTTATGCCCAATTTTTTCCAACTCTTCTTTTATATCCTTGTAATTTTCTATTATGCCATTATGCACAATAACTATATTTCCGTCACAAGAAGAATGTGGGTGGGCATTTTCTTTAGAAACCTTTCCATGAGTAGCCCATCTTGTATGTCCTATTCCAACATTAGAAGATAAGTTTAAGTTAAGGGTGACTTTTTCTATATCACCAACGTCTTTCATTATTTTTATTTTATTTTTTTCCTTGAATGCAAATCCCCAAGAATCATATCCTCTGTAGGTTAATTTTTTTAACATATTAAAAAGAACTTCTGGAGTTTTATTATCAAAATCTTTTGTTATATATCCGACTATGCCACACATATTTCTTTTCTTTTGAAACAAATATTTAAAAGATTTTATTAAAAAATTTATAATATCGTTATGAAAATTTTAATAAAGCTGAGATTATGGGAAATTTTATTTTGAAAATTAAAGGAAATAAAAAGTTTCTTATTCCTACAAAAATGATAAGTATTGAAAATTTCAGATATGCTTCTAGTAAAACAAGCAGAATGATATTAAAATCCCTTTCTGAAAATTCGAAATATCCTAAGGAAATTGCAAAAGAAATAAATCTAGATGAGCAAAGTGTATATTATCATATAAGAAATCTTGAAAGATGTGGATTTATAGAAGTTGCTGAAAAGAAGAATATAGGTGGAATAGAAGCAAAATATTATAAAATTTCTTCGGATGCTTTTTCATTTATTCTAAAGTCTAAAAAATTAATAAAAAATACAGAATTTAAAGAAGAATTTTTCTTTCCATTCATAGTAAATGGAGAAATGAATTCTCTGATTGTTTTCGGCTCTCCTGATCCTCATGGTCCAACAAAAGCAAGATCAAGAGATATTATAGAGGGTTGTGAGTTTTGTTTGTTTTTAGGTTGTTTCTTAGAAAAATATTTCGGATTAAAAGTAAAAACTGATACTGAAATAAAGAAAGATGATATAAAAAATAATAACTTAATAGTTATAGGTGGTCCTGGAGTGAATTATGTCGCAAAAATATTAAACAAAAAAATGCCATTAACCTTTATAGAAAGGAATAATAGATATGTTGCTATATATTCTAAAATATCTAAAAATGTTTATGAAGAAGAGAGGTGTGGAGTTATTATAAAAGCAAAAAATCCATTTAACAAAGATAAAGAAATACTTCTGATTGCAGGAAGGAGAGTAGAAGGTACAAAATCTGCGATTTTATCGTTTTTTAAATATTTCGAAGATATTTGTAATGGAAATAAATATAATAATAAAATAAAGGCTAAGGTTGTAGAAGGCGTTGATGCTGACTCGGATAGTATAATAGATGATGTAATAATATTAGAGTAGATAAAAATGAAAAACAAAAATAATAAATTAATAGAAAAAACAGAAGTAAAAAAAGATTCAAAAGATAATGAAATAAGTGAAAAGGAGAAGAAAAAAATTGAAAAACTTAAAAGAAAAAAACTAAAACTTGCTCAAGAGTTTTGTAATGCAGTGTTAAAAAAGTATAAAAGGATAATAAAAGCGATTGTAGTTTTTGGATCATTAACAAGAAATGATTTCACTGAAAAAAGTGATATAGATATTTTAGTTATAATAGATGATACATTAGCAAGATTTACTCCAGAAATGAAAGAAGCCTTTGATTTTAAACTTCAAGATATTGCAAGAAACATTTCTGAATCTATTTCTGTTCAACCTGCATGGACATTAACAGAATTTTGGGATATGGCGAGAATAGGTCACCCTCTTCTTTACACTATAGTAAGAGATGGTTGGGCATTATATGATACTGGTTTTTTCATACCTGTTAGAAAATTATTAGAGCAAGGAAAAATTCCTCACACAATAGAGGCAGTTGAATTTTTGATGCAGAACGCTCCTAAAAAAATATCGCGAGTTGAAAATATCAAGCTTTTTATGATAGCAGAGGATTTGTATTACGCTGTTTTGAATGCCTCTCAAGCTGTTTTGATGTACATGGGAAGGCAATCTCCAGCTCCTAAACAAATTATAAAGGATGTTTATGAATATATTGTAAAAACAAACATGTTGGAGAAAAAGTATTTAAAATACATTGAAAGAATTTTGAAGTTTAGAAAAGATGTTGAACATAAGAAAATAAAAAATGTAAGCGGAGAAAAACTTGACAAATTTATACAAATGGCTAAGGAATATGTAGAAAAAATGGAAAACATATTAGAATTTCTGAGAAAAAAGAGAAAAGAAGAAATAATAAAAAGAAACTATGAAGTTTTGATCAAGGGGGCTATAACTGGATTAAAGTCATTAGGAAAACTTCCAGAAGATCCTAAGGATCTTTCGAACGCTATAAAAAAATATCTTATTAAAGAAGAGGGTTTAAGCCAGTTTTACGAAAATTTATTTAAAAAGGTAGCTGCTATGAGAAAAATGGTAGATGAAAATCTTACTGAAAAAATACCAGAAAGAGATATAGAGCTCACAAGAGAATATGTAAGAAGATTTATAAAAGAGATAGAAAATATAATAGAAAAAGAAAAGATAAAAAAAACTAATAACAAAAATAACAAGTAAGATTTATTTTTTTGCATTCTTCTTCAATTCTTTTCTTTATTCCAAAAAAATAATTTTCTCCAAAATCATTGAATAAAATATTCGAATATTTTTCTATAAGATTTGGATCTATTTTTATTAAAGCATCCTTTATATAAAGCCAGTTTCCTGCTTTTATATTAAGTTTATCTATCAAAACAAAATCAACATCTATTTTTTTAAAAATATTCAACATTTCATTCAAACTTTTTTCAGTAATGAAAGGGAGTATTGGCGCTATCATCGCATAAGTTTCTATTCCGATAGCCTTAGTTTTTTTTAAAATCTGAATTCTTTCCTCAATTGGAGAAGCGTTTGGTTCAAAAAATTTTCTTATTTCCTCGTCTAAAGTAACGATTGTTATTCCAAGAGATACATTTTTAATTTTTTTAATTATGTCAAAATCTCTTTTAACAAGAGAAGATTTTGTTAATATATTTATATGAAACTCATCAAAATTGGAAAATATTTTTAATGTCTCTCTAGTCAGCATATATTTTTTCTCTACTTCTTGATATGGATCAGTAACACTGCTTATTAATACGCTACCTTTTTTAATCTGCTTTATCTCTTTTTTAATAAGTTCTATCAGATTAATCTTCACCTCGACAAACTCTCCCCAATCTGCAGAACAAGAAGAAAATTTTTTCATGTATCTTGCAAAACAATATTTACATCCATGCAAACAACCTAAATAAGGATTTATTGAATAATCTATTCCATAAATTCCGCTTTTGCTTATTGCTTTTTTGCACTCAACTTCCTTTATTATCATGTTATTAAAATTATTTGTTAAAAATTAATTATTATGAATATTCAAAAGAAAAGATTTGTAAAAATAGTAAAAGCAAAAATACCTTGGGTTTCTCATATAGTTAATGAAAATAATGCAGAGAATTTTTTTCAAAATGAAATAAAAATAAAAATACCTAAGAAGAGTTTATGTGTTTATTGTCGAGGCTCTAAAATGCTTTGCGGAAAAATTAAGTGCCCAATCTTTAGTAAAATATATTCATTTCTAAAAATAAAGCCATATCTAAAAAAAGAAATTTTTGGTAATTCTCCACCATCTATATTTATAGGGAGAATTGGATATCCTTATGTTTATGCGGGTCCTGTTGCTCCTCCGGAAATTGGAAACACAAGCATTTATGATTCTCCTGAATTATGGATTGATAAAAGCTTCGAGGAAATAATTGACTTTAGATTCAAACTCATAAGAGGAAAGTTTTTAACAAACGTTAAAAATATAGAAAAATATAAATTTATTGAATATATTCAAGAGCTAGCAATGTCAAAAAACCCTGTTGAAACTGAAATTATATTAAAAAATAAACCAACACAAAGTATAATACTTGATAGCGAAGTTCAGCCTTTTGGTCCGGGAGGGATTGTTGAAGATTTAAAAATAAGAAATCCTAAGGCAGATCCGAAAATAGAGAAGATATATTATGATTACGACCTTAAAGCAGAAGATGCTATAATAGATTTATATAGAAAAGGTTTGCGCGTTTCTCAAATCCAAAAAGCATTTAGTGCAGGAATATTTGGAATAAAAATTCAAAGAAGATTAGTACCAACAAGATGGAGCATTACAGCTGTTGATTCAATAATTTCAGAAAATCTTTTGGAAGAAATAAGAAATTATCCGTCAATAAACAATTTTTTATTTTACGAATTAAAGCATCTTGACAGATTGTTTGTTGTTTTACTATTTCCTGGAAATTGGGGATATGAATTAATAGAAGCTTGGTATCCAAATACTACTTGGAATCCTAATGACAATTACATAACAATATGTTCAGATGGAGAAAACTATTGGGGAAGAAAAAATTATCCTGACATTGGGGGATGCTATTTTTCTGCAAGGCTTGCTGTAGCAGAAAAACTAAAAGAGATGAAAAGGCAAGCAAGAGCTTTAGTTATAAGCGAAGCTTATCCCGGACATATATTGCCGTTAGGTGTTTGGGAAGTTAGGGAAAGTGTAAGAGCTGCCTTAAATTTTCATCCAAAAAAATTTGAAAATGTTGCAGAAGTATTAGAATATTTATCAACTAGAATAAAAACTCCAATAAATAGATTAATTCAGCAAAGTGAAATTCTTAAAGATTTATTTATACAGAAAAAAATAACCTATTTTTTAAATAATTCCAATAATTAAACAATTATAATTCCTGCATATGCAACAAAAGATGAATTTTTTGTTATTTCATAAGAGGTTGAATATTTTACTAAAATTCCTTTTTCTGCTCCTATCTTTTTTGCTATTAAAAGGATTAATGTTATAGGAATAAAGCCACATATTGTTAAATTTTTTTCTAAAACAAAATTGTAAAACTTTCTTGCCTCTAACTTTTCTATAAAATTTATAGCTTTTCTATCTATTTTTCTCACTTCTTCCAAAATTTTTTTTCGACTTCCGGAAAAAGGCTCATAATCATACATTGGCCCATAATGGGTGAAGTCGCTCGATGCTACATAAAAAAACTCCTCATCTATAAGTTTTTCTACTATTTCTTCTATCTCTTTAAAAGATAAGTAAGATAAACAAATTGGCAATATTTCAAAATTTTTGAACAAAAGCTGCAAAAACGGAACCTGAACTTCTATCGAATGCTCATATATATGTGCACTTTCATCTATCTCTAACTTATTAAATCTTTTTGTTTTAACAACTCCTAAAGGTGTTAACCAATCCTCTTGGCTTAAAGCAATCTTTTTTCCTATTCCGGTATGATTTGGACCAGCTATCAAAAAAGTTTTTTTATCTGTTTTTAATTTTGAGTATACTTTACCTGCAACACTTCCTGAATAAATATAGCCTGCGTGAGGAACTATAGCTGCTTTTGCATTTATTTTTTCATCATTTGTAATAAATTTTTTAATCAATGATATAAGCTCTTCTTTATTTCCAGGATAAAAACCTATTGCCGCAGGATATCTCATGAATTTAATTTTATTTTCAATATTTTTATTTTATTGAAATTTTCTTTTTGAACTATCTAATAAAATAAAAAAATGAACTATAAAAATCTTGCTTTTGATGAAGAAAAGAGATGAGCTAATCTTAGCGGCTCTGGAATTTTATATTTAATAAATTTTTTTGTAATTTCCTTAGATGATTCTATATCTATCAAATTTCCTGGCGAAACAAATATTTTTTCTTTTCCTATCTTTACTACACATCCTACTTTTTTATTGTTAACAAAAACGTAATCTCTTTTTATATTCCCTATTAACAACTTTTTTGCAACTCCTATTGTAGGAATTTTTAAAATTGTTCCTATGTAACAAGCTATTCCAAAATTTCTAGGATGCAATATTCCATTACCATCAACAAAAATTATATCTGGCTTATTTTTTATTTTTTTCATAATTTTTAGAATTATTGGACCCTCTCTATAAGAAAAATATGTTGGGATATATGGAAATTTCACTTTTGTTTTTATTATAATTTTTTCTATTTCGTTAAAGTTTTTATCCATAGAAACATATGAGCATATTCCAAAATTTTCTTTATAAGATACATCTATTCCAGCAACAACAGAATAGTTTTTTAATGACTTTAATACCATTTTCCTTTTCAATCTTTCTTCATCTTCTCTTAATTTTTTTAATGGAAAATCTGTTTTAAAATCAGTGAAAAGCAAATTTTCAAAATTTAAAACTTTTCCATTTTCAACTTCAATTCCTTCCTTTTCCAGTCTCTTTTTCTTTTCCTCTATTCCTAAGCTATAGCCGCCGATTTCTCCATTTGATAGAATAACTTTATAGCAGGGATATTTATTAGGGTATTTGTTTTTCTTTAATATTTCTCCTACTGCTCTTACAGAAATTTCATCTCCTAGAGCTATAGCTAAATGTTTATATGTTGTAATCTTTCCATAAGGAATTTGTCTAAGAAAATTTAAAACATATCTTTCAATATTAGGGATTTTTTTCGTAAACATAAGGATCTACAAAATTTTAAATAAAAAGCATAGAAAGTAAAACGAATAATAAATAACAGAAAAGCAATATCAAGCCTTCCATCCTTTCTATTTTTTTGTCAAACATGAAAAAGAAAATTAAAGAATATGTTCCGAAAAGAAATGAAAATAAAAACAATTCTGCTTGACCTATAAATAAATTAGAAAAAAGTATTCCAATAGATAAAATCAATGTGATGTTAACAAAGCATGAGCCAAAAATATTTCCTATCAAAATCTCATGTTCTTTCTTTTTTCCAGAGCTTATAGTTACTGCAAGCTCAGGCAAAGTTGTGGAAAAAGATATTAACAAAGCAGAAATTATTGTTTTATTAATTTCTAAAACTAGAGAAATTTGTTTTAAAGAAATAACTATAATTTCTGCAGAAAGCGAAAGAAGAAAAATAAAAAATATAATTTTTGCCAATATTCTATAACTGCTTTTATTTTTCTTTTTTTCATTCATAGAATTAACTCTAAAAGATAATAGATTTTTTGAAACTAAGAAAAAAATTATCAAAGAAAAAAATCCTAAAACAAAGTTAAATCCATAAAAAATTCCATAAAGAGATAATAAAGTTGTAATAAAAATCATTTCATAGTATTTGTTTCTTTCTTTTATTTTAATTCCAAAAAAAGCTGCTGCCAATCCTAATACTAGCAAGATGTTCGTTATATTAGCACCTATTATATTTCCTAGCATTATATATGCTTCTCTATTAAAAGATGAAACTATAGCAACAATAAGTTCTGGGAGAGATGTTAGAAAAGATATTATAATCGCTCCTATTGCAGTTTTTGTTATTCCTGTAATTTGAGAATATTTTATAGAACTTTCCACAACAATATCACTTGATTTTGTTAATAAAAATAGACCGAAAATAAGACCTAAAATGTATAAAAGCATATCAATCCTCTTTTAATTTATTTTCCTTCAAATTATAAAAATCATGGATAAAGTAAAAGAAAGGCTTGATTTAGGGAAGGTTGTTACATTTATTCCAAACAAAAATCTTCCAATATATAATTGGCTTTATTTTAAAGAAGGTTTTTCTAGGGATTTTGTTTTTTTAATTTTAGATGAATTTCACGCAAAAGAAAATCATATCATTTTAGATCCTTTTTGTGGTTGCGGAACTACTTTGCTTGCATGTAAACAAAGAGGAATAAATGCAATAGGTTTTGATGTTTTGCCTATAGCAGTTTTTTCTTCTAGGGTTAAGATAAGAGACTATGAAACAGAAGAGCTAAAATTATATGCAAAAGAAATATTAAACAAAAAATTTGTAAGATATGAAATTCCAAAAAGATTTTTGAAATACTTTTCAAAATATATTTTAGAGGATATAATTTTTTTCAAGAACGAAATAAATAAAATAGAAGATGAAAAAATAAGGGATTTTATGCTTCTTGCATTAATAAATGCATCGATGAAATGTAGTTATGTGTTTAAAGATGGTGGAGTTCTAAAAATTAAAAAAAGAAATGTAGCTCCTTTAAGAGAAATGTTTAGAAGGCAAGTTCTTAAAATGATTAAAGATCTATCAAATTTTGAAAAAAAGGAATGTGAAATTTTTGTAGATTTTGGCGATGCAAGAAATCTTAAAATTGAAGATGAAACAATAGATTTTATAATAACATCTCCTCCTTATCTCAATAAAATAGAATATACAAAAGTGTATGAAATAGAAGAGGAGCTTTTTCTTTCAGAAAAAGCTAAACCTAGTTTGAGATCGTTTATAGGAAAAGAAATAAAAAATGTGAAAATTTTAAAAGATGTTGAAAATGCATTAAACAAAAGTTTATTAGAAAAAATTTCTAGATATCCTAATGCTATAGCTTATGCGAATGATATTTACTTATCAATAAAAGAAATGTATAGAGTTTGTAAAAATTATTCTTTAGCCGCAATTGTTATTGGAGATGGTGTTTTTGTTGAAGATAATGTTATTATAGAAGCAGATAAACTTTTAGCAGATATTGCAAGCTTTTGCGGATTCAATGTAAAAGAAATAATTATAGTAAATAAAAGATTTTACACTACACCAAAAAGAATAAAAAAAGGAATAATAAAAGAATCTCTAATCATATTAAAAAAATAGATTGCCAAAATTTATCTTTATGTGGTTACTGTTTCTCTTCCCGGAGGTGAGCAACATGCGTCTCTGCATCTTTGATCGTCATAATCTCTTCCAAGTCTTCTTTGACATGCCGTAAGCAAATTGTCCCATTGACCATCTCCATTCGGATCATAACCTGTTATTACTATATTTCTCACATCATCTGCTCTACAACCTCTTTGAATAAGCCTTTCACAACCAATAGTCCATGCCTGAACATCATTTACTGGAAGTGGTGTTATTACTCCTGTCATTAAAATCACAACTATTAGCATCACGACTACCGCCACCGCTAGTATTACTATAAAGTTCACTGGCAACGATATTCCTTTTAAAACTTTCATCTTAATCCCTATTTTAATTATATCTTCTTATATATAAATCTCTATAACCACTAATTTATATACTAAATATAGCATAGAAAATGAATAAACAAAACAACTTGTTCAATTTCTTGTTAAAATATTTTATTAAAAAGATAAATAAATTAAGATTAGGAAGAAAATCACAACTTAAATTCTTTTTTATTATATTCGTATTTCTATTTTGAAATTCCCTTTAGTTCTCTACCCTTCTTATAAATTCTTCTATATTTTTTTCTTCTCTTCGTCTCAAAATACTCAAGTTTTTCTGTTTCGTCCATATTTACTCAACCAAACATTTTTTAATTCATTAGGGTTAAATATTCCATATTCGGTTATTATTCCTTTTATGTATTTTGCTGGAGTAACATCAAATGCAGGATTTAAAGCTTTGCATCTTTTGTCAGCAATCCTTTTTCCTCTAACGAATAAAACTTCATCCTCTTTTCTAAATTCTATTGGTATTTCCTTTCCTGTTTTGCAATTATAATCAAAGCTGTTTAGGGAGGTTGCAACATAAAAAGGAACTCCATATTCCTTTGCTATTATTGCCTTTTCTAAGGTTCCTATCTTATTTGCCACATCTCCATTTCTTGCTACCCTATCTGCTCCAACTATAACAAAATCAACATCTTTCATGAAAAAAGCACTAGCAGAATCGCAAATTATTTTATGTTCAATTTTTTCATTTGCTAATTCCCAAGCAGTAAGCATTGCTCCTTGTAATCTTGGTCTTGTTTCACTAACATAAACAAGAATTTCCTTTCCTTCCCTTTTCGACATATAAATTGAAGAGGTTACTGTTCCCCAGTCTACTGAAGCCAACCAACCTGCATTGCAATGCGTCATAATCTTAGCATTATCCTTTACCATTTTTTTTCCATAGCTTCCTATGGTTTTGCATCTTTCAACAATAGAATCTGCGTATTTATTGGCTTCTTTGATCAATTCATTATAAAAATCTTTTTTACCTCTTTCACTTTTTATAAAATTAAGCATATGTTCTACGGCATGACCAAGATCCCTTGCTGTTGGTCTAGCATTTTTTATTAAATCAGCAGCGATTCTTGTTTTTCCCTGAATCTCTGCTTGAGCAATGCCATAAGCTGCTGTAGCTCCTATTGCAGAAGCCCCTCTCACAACCATTTCCTTTATTGCATATACTACATCTTTATAATTCTTTGCAACAAAAATCTCGAATTTAAAAGGTAATTTTCTTTGGTCTATTAAATAAATCTTTCCTTTAGAAAACCAAACACTTCTATACCACTTTTTACCTACTTTCATGTTTTATTCTTAATTTTTAAAATATTTAACTTATTTTTTTCTTTCATTTATTCTTTGAAGTGATTTTATAAAACTTTTTTTGTTAATTTTGTCAAATTTTTATTATTCACTTTATTTAATTTTTGTTTTAATTTTAAAATTATCTTTTTTTATAATAAATGTCATCCTTACTTATTATTACTTCATACATCTTCTTCTTTTCACTTAAGTCTGGAATAATAAATGAAAGCTCACTTTCTTCAGGATACAAATCTTTATATTTGGAAGATTTTCTTAAAAAAGAAGGAACATATTCTTTAGCTAAAGCTCCTACCACTACTATCGGTTTTCCTATTCTTTTTGAGATTTCTCTTGCTAAATATCCTTTTCCTTTTATTAGCTGAACTATTGGCCAAGCGTATCCTTCTCCTATCAAGACTTCGCGATCTGTTTCAAATCCCAATTCAAGAATTCCTTTTTTTATATTTTCTATTGTTTCGTCTGTTACGGAAAAACTTTCGTAAGATTGTCTCCCAATACTTATGAGACCTTCTATTTCATTTTGGTTCAGCTTGTATACATTTTTCAAAAGCTTTTCTGGAATTTTCATATCATCACCCTCAAAAACTATTAACCGATAAACTTAAAAGTTTTTCTATTATTCTTAGACAAAACATGAATTTCTATATAATAAAATTTTTATATTTTTTTAAAAATTCCTTTAATTTAATCACTTAAATTTTAGGTTGTTAGAATATAATTTTAAATAAAATTTTTTGTTAGGTATACCTAACAAATTATTAAAACATTTAAATTCATAAATAAATATTACCATTAATTTGTGATAATTTATGTTGGTTTGTCATCATAATTTGAAGAATAAAAAAAGGTGTTATACGCCTGCAGAAGAGAATTATATAAGATGTATATATAATTTAGAAAAAAATAGTAAAGAAAAAATAAAAATAAAAGATTTGGCAAAATCCCTGTGTTTGAAGAAATCAAGCGTATTAGAAATGGTAAGAAAGTTGGAAAAAAAAGGTATTTTGAATTATAACAAAAAAGGTATATCACTTACAAAAAAAGGAAAAAACCTGGCTCTGAAAATAATATATAGATACAAATTGGCAGAAAAACTACTCACAGAGGTTTTAGGATGTGATCCTAAAACAGCTGACGAAAAGGCTTGTGAGCTTGAGCACATATTTGACAAAAACATAATAAAAAAGATAAGTTCTGTTTTAAAAAATGGAAAAAAAATAGAGCTAGAAAAAAAGAGGGAAAAGAATGATGAAAATAAATACATAAAACTAACCGACTGTGAGAAAAATGAAAAATATATTGTTATTAAAATACCGAAAAAAAGAGTTTTATTAAAACAGCTTACCCCACTAAATATTTTACCGTATTCTAAAATAGAGGTTGTAGAAAAGTGCAGAAAAGGGAACATGATTATAAAATTGAATAACTGCTGTTATTGTATAAGTTGTCTGATTGCATCAAAGATTTTTGTGAAGAGAATTTAAAATAAAATGAACCGAAATGAAAAAAATAAAAATAGCACTTATCGGAAATCCAAATGTGGGAAAAAGTACTTTGTTCTATAATATAACTCACAAAGATGTTATTGTATCAAATTATCCGGGCACAACTGTAGAAATATTTTATGGTCAAGTAAAATACAAAAAATATTATATAACTGTCATAGATCTTCCCGGAATTTATTCTCTTGATCCGACTTCTGAAGATAGTAAAGTAGCATGCAGAAGCATTATAGAAGAAAAACCCGATGTAATAATTAATGTGATTGATTCAACAAAACTTGAGAGAAATCTATACTTAACATTGCAAATTATTGAGCTTGGTATTCCTGTTATTTTGGTTCTGAATATGTATGATGAAGTAATAAAAAAGGGTATAAAAATAGATTATAAAAATCTTTCTGAAAAATTGGGTGTAGTTGTAATTCCTTTTGTTGCCTCGAAAGCAGAAAATGCTTCTTTGCTTTTAGAAAAGGCAGTTGAAATTGCAAGAAAAAAGCAAAGAATAAAGACTATAAGAATGAGCGAAGATTTGGAATTTGTTATAAACTCTTTGAAAAAAGATATTCAAAAAATTAAAGAAATAAAAAGAATAAATATTCCTGCAAAAACAATAGCGATAAGACTCCTTGAAGGAGATACTTTAATGTACGAAATTTTGTCTTCTTTACCAAAAAGCGAAACAATTTTCAAAAATACAGAAAATTTGATTAAAAAAATAAAAGATAGTAACAAAGAACCAATAGCAATTAGAATTGCAAGAGAGAGACATATAAATGCTGAAAATATATTCAGAGAGGTTACGAAATTTGGTTATGAGAAGCGAGATATTAAACAAAAAATCGATAAAATTTTGCTGCAAAATAAAACAGGAATACCGATAATGATAAGTGTTTATATATTTTTAATACTCTCTCTTGTCTATATCGGTGGTTTTCTAGAGTCTCTTATATTAAATTTTTATTCATCAAAAATTTACCCTTTACTTAATTATATTTTTTCAAATCTTTTTGTTGAAAATAATATAGCAAGAATCTTTGATATCGGAATAAATTTTGGATTGCAAGGAATATTGGCTGTAATGATTCCTTATATTTTTGTTTTTTTCTTTATATTGGCTATTTTGGAGGATATAGGATATTTGCCGAGATTAGCATACATAATGGACTCTTTTATGCATAAAATTGGATTAAATGGTAAGGCTGTTGTGCCTATGCTTGGCGGCTTTGGTTGCAATGTTCCTGCAATAATGGCAACGCGTACATTAGCAACAAGAAGAGAAAGAATAATATCTTCGATTCTTATAACTATAATACCGTGTTCTGCAAGAACAGCTGTTATTTTAGGAATGGTAGGATATTATTTAGGTGTAAAATATGCCTTTTTTACATATGGAATTGTAATATTATTGATCGCTATTTTAGGTATATTTCTTAATATTATTTTACCCGGTAGCGCAACAGGCATGATATATGAGCTACCTCCTTTAAGAATCCCTTCACTAAAACCAATATTAATTAAAACTTGGATAAGAATGAAAGATTTTGTATTTATTGCGACCCCAATTCTAATATTAGGTAGTTTTATTATAGGTTTTTTAGAAGTTTATAATGTTTTACAACCTTTGTCAGAATATGCTTCTCCAATAGTTGTTGGTATATTAGGATTACCTTCCTTAGCATTTATACCTCTTGTATATGGTTTTATAAGAAAAGAGGGTGCGTTGGTTTTACTTTTTTCAGTTTTTGGAACATCAAATATAGAAGATTTCATGTCTCCTTTGCAGATTTTTGTTTTTTCTTTGGTTGTTGCTATATATATTCCTTGCTTGGCTACAGTTGCTGTTTTGAAAAGGGAATTTGGTTGGAAGGATGCTTATATAATTGTATTAATTAATATTTTGTTGGCCATATTTGTTGGTTGGTTTTTATCCAAATTCAATCCGTTTGGTTTATAATTTGGTTTATTATTTTTGCAGATGTTTTTATTAAAACTAAAATATTTGGTATTAAAAAAATACAATTTCAAAAAATTACTCTCGAAAAATAAAATCATAAAAACAGAGAAAAATTAAAAATCTATAATATAATTAAAAATAAGTGAACCATTTACACAAAGTGTTTTTATGAATGTTATTGATATTCTTAAAAAAATAAAAAGAATACCTCAGGTCATATTACCAAAAGATATTGGTTTGATAATAGCTTATACCGGTGTTTCTCCGGGGTGGAATGTTTTAGATTCTGGCACTGGCTCAGGATTTTTAGCAATATTCCTTGCAAATATCGTAAAACCTGGAAAGGTAATAAGTTATGAGAAAAATAAAGAATATGCAGAAAATGTTATTGAGCATATAAAGAAGTTTAAAATAGAAAACATAGAAATAAGAATTGAAAACATATTAAAAGCAGAGATTACAGAGAAATTTGATTTGATAACATTAGATATGAAAGGAGCAGAAGCTGCGGTAAAAAAGCTTAATGAAAATTTAAAATCAAATGGATTTTTTGCAGTTTATTCTCCTCATATAGAGCAGGTCAAAGCTGTGAGAAGTGCTCTTGAAAAAATGAATTACGAAACAAAAACAATTGAAAATATTGTAAGAGAATGGAAAGTAACTTCAAAATATACTCATCCTAGACCAAGCGGAATAATACATACAGGCTTTATAACAATTGCGAGAAAGGTATAAAGATTTAAAAAATTTTTTAATGAATTTTAAAGTGCATTTTCGATTATTTTTTTATATTCCTTTGAGTAAAGTTTAGTATATAACCATACCATGATCGATTTAATTTTTTATAATTTTCAATTAATTAAAAATTATGATAGGTATATTAGGAGGGAGTGGAATATACAAGATATTAGAAAATTCTCAAAAGATAAAGGTTTTTACTCCGTTTGGAAATACATCTGACTTAATATCTTTGGGTTATATTGGTAGAAAAAGAGTAGCATTTATCCCAAGACATGGAGAAAACCATACAATACCCCCTCACAAAATAAATAATAAAGCAAATATATGGGCTTTAAAGGAATTGGGAGTTGAAAGAATAATCGGAATTTGTGCAGTAGGTTCTCTTAGAGAGGATTATTGTCCGGGAGATATAGTAATTCCAGATCAATTCATAGATTTTGGAAAATCTTTAGAAACTTTTTATGATGGTGGTAAAGTTGTTCATGTTTCAATGGCTGATCCATTTTGTCCGGAAATGAGAAAAATTGCAATAGAAACACTAAAAGAGCTTAATTTGAGATTTCATGAAAAAGGAACTTATCTTAGAATATCTGGTCCACAATTCTCTACTCGCGCTGCCTCAAAAATGTACAGAAACTTTGCAGACATAATCGGAATGACTGGAACAAGCGAGGCAATATTATCTAGAGAACTAGCTATTTGTTATAGCATAATATCAACAGTAACGGATTATGATGTTTGGGCTGAAAAGCCTGTAAGCGCTGAAGAAGTAATAAGAACAATAAACAAAAACGAGGAAAACATAAAAAACATAATAAAAAAATTTATAGAAAATATTCCTGAAACAAAATCTTGTGATTGCTCGAAATCACTTGAAGATGCTGAGATATGAAATAATAAAATGAATTAATATCATTGATTAAATTGATGGCTCAATATTACCTAAAAAATGAAGAATTTTAGAAAGATGAAAAATGAAAACAATAGAAGGTAATTTAGTTGATGTTTTTGAAGAAAAGATATTTCCTGCAATAGTTAAAATAAAAGAAGATAAAATATATGAAATAAAGAAGACAAATAAAGAATATGAAAGATTTATTCTCCCTTCTCTTATTGATGCTCATATTCATATAGAAAGTTCTATGCTAACCCCATCGAGATTTTCTGAAGTTGTATCAATTCATGGCACAACTTCTGTTATTTCAGATCCGCATGAGATAGCAAATGTTCTTGGAATAGATGGAATAAAATATATGATTAAAGAAGCTGAAGCAAGTAATGTTAAAATATTTTATACAGCACCATCTTGCGTACCAGCAACAAAGTTTGAAACATCTGGAGCAATTCTTGGAATAAAAGAAATAGAAAAGTTGATGAGGCTTGAAAAAATTGTTGGTCTAGGAGAGGTAATGAATTTTCCAGGAGTAATAAATGGAGATAAAGAAATTATGAAGAAGATTGAAATAGCAAAAAAATATAATAAACCCATAGATGGTCATTGCCCTGGTTTAAGTGGAAAAAAATTAAAAAAGTATATTTCTGCAGGAATTAGCACAGATCATGAATGCACAAGCTTGAAAGAAGCAGAAGAAAAATTAAAGTTAGGAATGAAAATAATGATTAGAGAAGGTAGTTCTGCAAAGAATATGGAAGATTTGATAGAGATAGCGAAGGAAAACGATGAGTGCTTTCTTGTAAGTGATGATAAGCATCTAGAAGATCTAATTAAAGGTCATGTAAATTTTTTATTAAAAAGGGCTGTGGAGCTTGGGGTAGATCCAATTAAAGCAATAAAGATGGTTAGCTTGAACCCTGCCTTACATTACAAACTTCCTGTTGGTTTATTAAGGATTGGAGATCCGGCAGATATTGTTGTTGTTAATGATCTAAAGAATTTTAATGTTATTGAAAATTGGATTGATGGAAAACTTATTTCGAGAAAAGGCAAATTATTAAGAAGATGTAAAAAGAAAATTAAGATAAAAAATTCTTTTAGATTGAAAAAAATAGAGCCAAAAAGATTTGAAATAAAAACAAACAAAAAGGAAAACATAAAAATAAGAGTTATAAAAGTTATAGAAAATCAAATAATTACAAAAAGTGAAACAGTTATTCTAAAAAAACTATCTTCTGATATAAAAAAAGATATTCTCAAAATAGCTGTTGTAGAAAGGTATGGACATAATAGAATTGGAATAGGATTTGTTAAAGGATTTTGTTTAAAAGCAGGAGCAATTGCAAGCAGTATTGCACATGATTCTCACAATATAATTGTTGTTGGAACAAATGATAAAGATATGAGTTATGCAGTAAATTATATTAGAAAAATTAGAGGAGGAATAGCTGTAGTTAAAAATAAAAAAATTATAGGCAAAATAGAACTTCCTGTAGCTGGGTTGATGAGTAATAAAAGTTCTGGATATGTAATAAAAAAGCTAAAAGATATTCATGAAAAAATAAGAAAGCTTGGATGTAATTTAAAATCTCCTTTGATGCATTTATCATTTTTAGCACTTCTTGTTATTCCAGAATTAAAAATTTCTGATTATGGATTATTTGATGTTAATAGATTTGAATTTGTTGATTTAATAGATGAGTGAAATAAATAAAATAATAAAGCAAAACTATCTAAAGGAAAAATCATAATCGCACATAGGAACTATTATATCTATTTTCTCAAATGTTTCATCTATTATCTGTTTGGCTTTTCTGTCTTCTTCTCTTGCGTACATTTTATACATTTTTTCTTTACCCTATGTCAAAAATGTCGGAAAATATTCTTTTCAGCTCGAGTCTGTCTCTCTTGAACCCCGATACTTCAACTGTAAAATTTTTTATCGTGCTTATTAGTCACATCTGCTTGATATTTTTCTCTGTTTTTTGTGAGTTCCGGTAACAATCGTTCTTAAAGTATCTATCTACCTGCTGAATTGTGAAACAAAGAAGTTATGAAAGATAAGTATTGTTTCAGCGTGTCTCTTGGAGTATTATTGCTGCTAATAAATTATTATCATCTACCTTACCAGACAAATAACTCTATATTTTCCCTTTAATTAAAAATTCATCTTTCACTGGTTTCTTATATTTCTTTTTTCTTTCAAATCTTTTGAATAGCTCGAGAATATATTACCGATTTCAAATTTATTAAATGTTTTTGAAAAATTTCTTTTTAGTTTTCATACCAAATGCTCTTTATTTACTGACATTCTTCTTATTCAATTCTTTTAGCAAACTCTTTGCATCTATTCCATAAGCCCTTGCAACTTCTCCTAGCTTTAACTTACTTATTTCAAAAGAGGATAAAGGGCATCCTAAACACGGAACATTATATTTTATCAAAACTCTTATTCCTTCTTTACTTTTCATTATATCTTCTATCGTGCTTTCTTCTGAAAATTTTTCTTTTGTTTTTTTGTTTGTCTGGTTTCGCATTCTATCCACCTCAAAAAATTTTTATATCCATAATTTATATCAAAAGATATTATACTAGGTAATTCGTATGGGTGTTTGCTTTTAATTTCTTTTATTAATTTTTTAACAAGATTTTTTCTAGTTTTTATTATCATCGCATATTCTTTTTCTTTTTCGACCTTTCCTTTCCAATGATAAATTGATTTTATTGGAAATGTGTTTATGCAAGCAGCGAGCTTGTTTTTTATTATATGTTTTGATATTTTTTCCACACTCTTCAAATCTTTTGTAGTAGAGTATATTAAGCTAAATTTTTTATAATTTTTCATAAAAATCTTTAATTTTTTAATTTCATAAAATCATTTCGTATTTTTTATTATATGTTTTGATATTTTTTCCACACTCTTCAAATCTTTTGTAGTAGAGTATATTAAGCTAAATTTTTTATAATTTTTCATAAAAATCTTTAATTTTTTAATTTCTTAAAATCATTTCGTATTTTTTATTAATTTTTATATTATTTAAGTTTATTTTTAAGAGTATAATTTAATTTTATTTTGTTGTATCTTTCTTGAAAACCTTTTGCAGATTTGTCATATTATTAAAAATTTTTATTAGTAATTTAATAATTTTTAAATAATTTCTCATTTTGATTTTAATCTATTCAATACTACTTGGTTATCTTTAATTTCTCTTTTTATTAACTCATTTGGTCCTATAATACAATTCTTTCCTATTAATGATCCAGGCATTATACTGACCCTTATTCCTATTCTTGTGTTTTCTCCTATTATTACTCCGAGTTTTTTAAAGTTGGTTGAAATCTCTTTTCCTCTGTGTTTTACAATAATCTCTTTTTCATCTAATCTCTTGTTTGCTGTTATTATTCCTGCCCCTATTTTACAATTTCTATCTATTATCGAATCTCCTATAAATCCAGAATGTAATTTACAATTTTCTTGGATTATGCTTCTTGTAATTTCTGAATTAGCTCCTATTACTGAATTATTTTCTATATTTGTATATTCTCTTAAAACAGAATTATTTCCTATAATGCAATTATCTCCTATATAGCAAGGTCCTCTAATTACTGCGTTTTCGTATATTATTGTATTTTTTCCAATAAAAACATTACCTTCAATTTTAGCCTTTTTTGAAATTTTTTTTATAGATTTTATTTTCAATTGCTTTTCAAACAAAATTTTGCAAAAAGAAAAAAGGTCCCAAGGATATTTTAAGCTTGGTGTATCAAAATTTTTGACAATTGATATGACTTCATGATCTTTTATGTATTCATTTATAGCATCTTCAAAATCATAAACATGCTTTTTAACCTTTTCATAATATTTGAAGAATTCTAAAGGAAGTAAATAAATCCCAACAGCTTTTATAGCTTCTCCTTTAAAATCTGGCTTTTCTATTATTGAAATAACTTTTTTTCCCTTCATTTTTAAAATTCCATATAACCAAGGTTTTTGCGTTTTTGATCCTGCTAAAACCAAATCGGCATTCTTTGACTCAAAAATCATTTCTTTGATAAAAATATCACAATCTATCCTATCTGCATTCAAAACAAAAAAATTATCTTTTAAAAAATATTTTGCAGTTAAAAGTGCATTACCCATTCCTAAAGGATTTTCTTGTTCTACATAAGTAATTTTTGCTCCACTTATTTTTCCAATCTCTTTTTCTATATCCTTTTCCTTTTTCTGAACGATTATTATATCCTTAATCTTGCATTTTATAAGGCTTTCTATTGTGTATTTGATTATTGGTTTTCCACATATTTTAAAAAGTGATTTGTGTCGAGAATTCAAAGGCCAAAACCTTGAGCTTTCGCCAGCAGCAAGTATTACAGCTTGCATATATATCTTTTTAATATTTTTTTTACAAGTTTTTATAAAGCTATTATCGGGGAAAACTATGATAATCGGATGCACTACAGCACATGAAATGTGGAAAAAACCGCTTAAAGAAATTCTTCGCGATATTGAAAAAGCGGGAATAAAATTCGTGCAGCTAACTTACGAATATCCTCATCTTCTTAAAAAAAAGGATGTTGAAGTAATAAAAGACTTTGATTTTAATTATAGTATGCACGGTCCGTTTGTTCATCTTCTTGTTTCGCATTTAAATCCAATAATAAGAAAATCTTTTATAAAAATTATAAGAAAATCTGTAGAAATAGCTGAAAAAGTTGGAGCAAAAGAGTATGTAATTCACGGTGGAGTAATTCCAGGAGTTTATAAAAGAGCGATAGAAAAAAAAGGAATGGATCCTAGAAAATATTTTATTGATATCTGGATTGAAGAAATGAAGCCGATAATTGAAAATAGCAGTATGAATTTTTTAGTAGAAAATGTAAAAGAGGATGAGATTTTCGGAAAACCTGAAGATTATATATACGCCAAAAATAAAATTTCAAATTTGGGATTTTGTTTTGATGTTGGACATGCAGCAGCATTTGGAAAAATAGAGGATTGGGTAAATTTTGATGCAAATTATTTTCATTTTAGCGACAATGATATGAAAAATGATCAGCATCTTGCAATAGGAGAGGGTAATATACCATTTGAAAAAATTTTCTCGGTGATAGAAAATCTTAGAAATCCTCACAAAAGAAAAAATGTAAAAATAATTCTTGAGATGGATCTTGAAAGTTGTAAAAGATCTATTGAAAAAATAAATGAAATTTTATCTAAGATTTAATTTAAGTTTTAATAACTATTCCTCCTGGACCGGCTTGAGCAAATTGATGCATTAAACCAGCAATAAAATTTGATATATTTTGAATTTCATCTATTTTTATTTTCTTTTCTTTTGGTTCTAATATCTCTATTGCACTAGGTCCATACAAAACAACAGCAACAATTAAAGAAAATAAATCTTTTATAAGTAATGTAACTTCAACAACCTGAGAATAAGCTTCCTTAAAATTTTTATCCTTAGTTTCAATTTTTTCAATATCTAAAAACCTTTTATCAAGAATTAAAAGATCTTTTGCTCTTGACATTTTTTCTATATGATTTTTTAAAGCATTTTCTGTTATTTCTTTGCTTGAACCCATGACCTCTATTGCAAACCACGCCTTAATCCAACCTTCTTTTATTTTTTCTTCTATTTCAAATTCTTTCATACCTAAAAATTATCAAAGAAATTTTAAATTTTTAGAATTTATCAGAATAATAATGCCTAAGCATCTCTTAACACTAAAAGACTATTCGAGAGAAGAATTGGAAAAAATAATAAATAAAGCAATCGAAATAAAAAAGAATCCTCAGAAATATTCTGAAACTCTAAAAAACAAAACTTTAATAATGCTTTTCCAAAAAACCTCAACAAGAACAAGATTGTCATTTGAAACAGGAATGACTCAATTAGGAGGACATGCAATATTTCTTGATTGGAGAACAACACAATTCAAAATTGCTGAATTTATAGATGAAATAAGAGCAGTGATGAGATTTGGGGATATCCTAATGTTTAGAGCTTTAAAACATGAATATTTACAAGAAGCTGCAAAGGTTGCAACAATACCTATAATAAATGGTTTATGCAATAAATATCATCCTTGTCAAGCTTTGGGAGATATGCTAACTATGGTTGAAAAAAGTGGTGGAAAAATAGAAAATATAAGAGGAAAAAAGCTTGTTTTTCTTGGGATAGCTAACAATGTTTCTAATAGTTTAATAGAAGTATGTACAAAGCTTGGAATGAAAATAACTTTATGCGTACCAGAAAAAAATTTATCATCTTATGATCCTGAATTAGAAGAGGCTGCGAGAAAAACAGGACTATATGAAGAAACAACTGATTTGAGTTGTATAGAAGATGCTGATTTTGTTTATACAGATACTTGGATAGATATGGAGTTTTTTGATGAAAAAGGTAATGTTGTTCCTGAATTTAAAGAAGAGTTTGAGAGAAGGAAAAAGATTTTGTTGCCTTATCAATTAAGTGTAGAGTTATTGGAAAAATACCATAGCAATGCAAAAATAATGCATGATATGCCTTGTCATCCTGGATATGAAATAACAAGAGATGCAATAGAGCATAAAAATTCAATAATATTTGATCAAGCAGAAAATAGATTGCATATTCAAAAAGCAATAATTCTTTTCCTTTTAAACAAGTTTTAATTTTTTCATTAAATTCTTCTATAAACTCTATATATTGTGAAAACTTGCTCTGGATTTTCTTCTCTAACAAGCCTTGCAACTATTTCTAAATCATAATTATCGTGCATATATTTACAAACAGTTGATTTAAATGGTTCGAATAAGCACCATGCTCCTTCCAACCACATAACACAATCTGTATCATTGAATATATGTTGTATTGCACGAAAATCTTGAGCATACCATGTTTGCAAGCTATTCCTTCCAGCAACTAAGAATATGCTTGGATTATGAGTAAATACATAGCATTTCGGATCTATTTTATCCATGTTTCTCATAACAAAATCATGCATGTCTCTTGCATATTGTGCTTGCTTATCTGGAATTGTTATATATGGCAAGCATAAATAAAATGAAAGAAGTAACAAAACAATTATTCCTATATCAAAATGTTTTTTATTTTCAATTCTTTTTCTTAATTCAGAAGCTCCAAAGCCCGACAATAAAACAAATGATGAAATATAAATATTTACAAACCTCGAACCTATTCCTCCTGATAAAACGCTTCCTGCATAAAATAAAACAAACAAAACAAAAAACGAGAAAAACCATGAGCATAAAAATATCGCTATCTTAAGATCTTTTTTGAAAATAAAATATGATCCAAAAAGAGCTAAAATTGTAATTATTATAGGATGCATTTCATTATTTACAAAAAATCCTATATTATCTTTAAGATTGAAATCTAAATATTGAAAATCAAACTTTTTTCCATTAGGAGCTCCCCAATCGCCTTCTCTAAAAATATACATTTGAATTGTATGTGGCAAAATTAAGAAAAGGAATAGAAGAGAAATTAACAAAAATCTGTAATCAAATAAAATTTTCTTAAATTCTTTTCCAAAAGCAAAAAATGAAATAGCAAAAATCAAAACAAATAGCAAGCCTTCTGGTCTTATTTGAACTGTGAAAGCTAATAATGAAAGAGCTAATGCTAAAGCTTTGTAATCATTTGTTTTAAAGAATAAAAGAGAAGAAAATATTGTTAATAAAGAGAAGAAAGCAAAATAGATTTCTGTTGCAGCACTTCCTGACCAAACAATATTCACCGGCAAAAAGGCAAAAAATAATGAAGTATATAAAGCTGCTTTTTCGTCATTAAAAATTAATAAAGAAACTAAGAATATAACTAAAATAGATAATGTTCCAACAATTGTGGATAAAACATAAGCTATATAATCACCTTTACCAAATATTCTAAAGAAGATACTAACTAAGAATGGAAATCCACTCGGATCCTTATTCAAAATACCTTCAAAACATTTTGTTGGCTCTCCATAGTTACATAATATAGCTCTGTTTTCTGTTGCAATGCTATTTGCTATTCCTAGATATAAATCTTCATCAAAAAATACTCTATGTGTATGAGGAACTAAAAATGATCTAAATAAAAATCCTGTTAAGATTATAATAAACAAATAAATTTTTGTTTTCCTGCTAATTTTAACTTGCTTTTTTATATTGTCGATGTTGAGAAAGAAAAAGAATATTATTAACGAAAAATCTATCCAAAAGAATGTTGGTAAAATGTTTATTAAAGTGTTTGTATCTATTCCAAACTTAGTGGAATTTAAAATAATATAAGTCCAAAGTGAAGCTAAACACAAAAATAACAAAAACGCTATTGTGTTTAAATTAATTTTTAATTTTATGTTCATCTTTCATCTTTCTTTTAATTCAACTAAAAAATTTTCAACAACTAAGTATCTTGTTTTTGTTTTTAGCATTGTATTTATCGCATCACTTGGTGAACAAACAATTGGCTCACCATGAATATTAAAGCTTGTATTTAATATTATTCCTAAACCCTTTTCTTTTTTTACTGCTTCTATTAATTTTCTATATTTTTTATTTTCCTCTCCAACCATTTGAGGCCTCGCTGACAAATCAACATTTATAACTGCTCTTGTTGCATTTTTCATATCTTTTTTAACAAAATATCCCATTGTCATAAATCTATCAGGAATAAAATCATAATCTTCAAATATTTTTTCAGCATCTTCTTCTAAAACAGATGGACAAAATGGCTGATACCACTCTCTCTCTTTTACTTTAATATTCAAAAGATCTTTGACCTCTTCTGAATCAGCTGGAGCTAAAATGCTTCTATTACCTAAAGCTCTAGGACCATACTCCATTCTTCCTTGAAACCAAAAAACATAATTGTTTTTGCAAATAAGCTCACCACAAAATTCTGAAATATCATCTCTTTCTTCATAACTTAAGTTGTGTTTCTTTATCTCTTCTTCTATAAAATTTTCGTCATAATCCAAACCAAAATAAACATTATCTATTTTTTCAGTTTTTATTCCCTGAAGCATATTGTTAACATAAAGAGCAGCCCCTACTGCTAATCCACCATCACCCATATGAGGAAAAACATACCAATTCTTTAACCCAGAATAAAGCCTTAAAATTCTGTTAAGCTTTATGTTTGATGCAATTCCTCCTGCCCAACAAACATCTCTTATACCAAATTGATTTATTGCGTTTTTAAATAACTCTAGAATATTTTTTTCTAATACACGCTGAGCCATATAAGCTACTCTTTCTCTAGGATTGTTCCATATTATCTTTTCTATCAGCTTATATGATTTGCTTGTTGAAAATTTTGCTTTTATATTTAATCCATTTACAGAAAAGAAATCCATAAATTTATTTTTAGAATCATCTATAGGATAAGAATAATCTGCCATGCACATTACTTTACCTTCATCTTCTAATTCTCTAAAACCTAAAAGGTTTGTTACCTGCTCAAAAAATATTCCAATAGAGTCTTTTGCTGAAATGCTTGCAACTCTTTTTATTTCTCCGTTTTCAAAAATGTTTACGCTTCCTGATAATTTATCTCCTACTCCATCTAATGTTATGCATAATGCTTTTTTCATTCCTGATGTAAAGCATGCTGATGCTGCATGGGCTAGATGATGGTCCACAATATATAACTTAAAATTTTGAAAACCCAATTTTTTCAATTCTTTTTTAAGTAGAAATTCGCTTATCTTTTTACAAACTCCGAAAAAATCTCCATAGCTTGTAAGCTTATATTTTAAGAAATGTTGAAATCTTGCAAATCTTGGTTTTTCGATCTTTCTTCTTCTAAAAAGATAATATCTTTCTTTTAGTGAAGGAAAGATTCTTGTTAATGTTTTTGAAAAATCTGATGTTGAGCATGCAATAATTGAAATATCACTTGGCTTTAATTTCATATAATTCAAGCATGCTATTATAGATCTTTTTGGAAATCCAACATCTAATTTTCTTCTAGAAAGCCTTTCTTCATTTATTGCAACCTTTATTTTTCCATCTTCTATTACGCAAGCCCCAGCATCATGACCATCCCAAATTCCGAGGATGTACATATTTCTCACTCTTTAAATCTATTCGACATAATAAATTTTTGGTTTTATATACTTAGTGTCTAAAATTTTAAGTAATTTCCAGTTTTCCGGTGGATTTCTAACAAATTGAGGGATTCGCTCTCTCATTGGAGGATAATATACTGCACCAACAGAACCATCTACTATGACATATGCGTCTTTTATTTCTTCTATCGATCTAAATTCTAAATTTCTGATATCTTTTTTGAAATTGAAATAAACCATCAAAAATCCTAAGCTTCCTTGGTCTGTATAGATTGTTTTGTTTTCTAAACCTTTCAAAAAAATATATTCTTCTTTAAATACGCTTGTCCAATCACGATAAGTCTGTACAGCTCCATATGCATACGGCAAAGATAAAAGAAATATAAGTATCAGGACAAAATATTGGACATTGACTTTTTTGATATTTGATATTGCAAATGCAGTTAAAATGGAGAAACTCGGACCAAATATTATTAAATATCTTACCCATTTTGCTATTGGTTTAAACTCTGTTGTCATTATGCCAAACTCCAAATATAAAAATGTTAGCAAAACCCATAGCGTCAAAAATAACATCTTTTTATTCTTTTTAGATAAGGCGTATAAGCTAGAAATCAAGAATAGATAGAAAAATATTCCTAAGTTACCTTCATGAGCTTCAAAATTTATGTTTAGAAGTTTAAATACAACTCTTGGATAATAATCTAATGCTGTGTTTGTTCCTATCATTCTTTCTGTTTCATGAATTACATTTATTCTATGAAGAGGGTTTCCTGTTGTGATGTATAAAAATGTAGCTTCAATAAAGAATATTGACAATGCCCCGAAAAATATAAAGATATAGTTGCTCTTAATTTTTTTGTGAAGAATAATATAAGAAATTAAAAAAATAAAACCAACAAAAAATAATTCATTAGCTAAATATCCTATACCTATAAAAAGTCCTGAAAGAAAATAAAATAATTTTTTGCTTTTCTTTTCTGCCTCTAGAAAAGATAATAAAGAGAGAGATAAAAAAAGAGTTAGAGGAGTAGTTGGTACAAGCTGTGTTGAGTATGCTATATCCAATGGAAAAAATGAAATAATTAGCGCAGAATATAAACCAACTTTCTCATTAATTAAAACCTTACCTAAAAAGAAGCAAACTATTACAGTTAATAAAGAGCATAAAAGAGGATATAAAGAAGAGGTTATTTCTCCTGGACCAAAAAGCTTGAAAAACAAAGCTATTGGAAGTGTCATCATAGATCTGAGAGCATTAATTGAATGTCCATATATAGGGTAAAAATCTCCGTTGGCAACTTGATTTGCACTAAAAATATAATCAATGTCATCATTTAGATTTGGACCAACATAAAAATAAGCCCTAAGAAAAAGAGCAAACAATACTATCAAAAACAATTTTTTATTTATTTTTTCGCTTAATTTCTTCCTCATACTTTTAACAAATTGCTTATTATTAATTGATGGGCTTCGCATGGTGTCCAACAATTTGGGCATTTTAGATCAAATGTTATCTTTTTTATTTTTTTAACTTTTTTTGAATTTAAAATTTTTTTTAAGTCATAATCATTTTCTCTCAAATTGCCTAATTTTTCTCCAAATATAGTGCAAGGATATACATTTCCATAAGGATCTATAAAGCAGGAAAGATTCAAAATATTGCATCTTATTGGTGTTCTTCGTTTTTCTAAAAATTTAATCGCTAATTCTAAATATTTTTGTTGTATAATATCTATACTAGAAAGTCTTTTCTTTCGTAATCTCAAAATATTTTTTATTTCTTCTGTTGCTCCTTTTACATAATCATTTGTTTTTTGCATATTTAGATTATGATAATAAACTCCAGAAACCTCGAAAAGATTTATATTAAATTCGTTTGGTGATATATCCTTAATTTCAGATTTAACTGATTCATAAGTTTTTTCAAATTCGCCTAAATTTTCTGGGTATATCGTATATCCAAAATATACTTCTAGATTTGAATATTTCTCTTTTATTTTAGAAAGTTTTTTATACAATTTTATTGCTCTTTTCCAATTTCCTTTTATACCTCTTATTTTATCATGCAGCTCCTCATAACCATCTAAACTTATTGTTATCACATATTTTTTTCTAAAAAATTTAAGAACTCTATTTACAGCATTAAATGTTAAATCATATGCGATAGCATTTGTGGGGCTAGAAATAATGTACAAACCTTTACAATTTTCTTTAAATGTTTTAACTATATCCACATAGTCATGCCTTAAAAAAGGCTCCCCTCCAGTTAATCTAATCCAATTAATAAATTTTGATTTTGATGCTATCTTTTTTATTTCCTCTAAGCTCAATTCGTTCTTAGATTTTATTCTCCATATGTTACAAAATTTGCATCTACTATTGCATTTATAAGTTATTGCAAAATTTATTTGATAAGGAAATGAAAGACCTATATTTGTTAATAAGAATTTGCTCGCGATTTCAATTTCCGGAATCATTTTAATCACTTATCATCTCTTTTATTATTCTTTTTAAAATTATAAAACCGTCTCTAAATGTTTTTAATTTTCCTTTTCCGTATTTTCTTGCCTTTTCATAGCTAGGAACTTCTAAAACTTTTAGTTTTTTCTTTGCTGCTTTTATAGATATTTCTGTTTCTATTCCAAACCCATCTGACTCGAGTTTTAATTTTTTTATTGCTCTTTTACTAAAAGATCTGTAACCATAACATAGGTCAGAATAATTCGTTCTCCAAAAAAGATTTACAAGAAAAACAAAAAATTTATTTCCTAACTTTCTATACCATGGCATATCTTCTGTTCCGCCACCTTGAATAAATCTAGAGCCCATACAAATATCAAATCCACATTTTATTCCTTCAATAAGAAGTCCAAACTCTTTTGCAGCGTTTGAACAATCTGCATCCATTGTTATTATAATATCTCCTTTTGCATGTTTCATTCCTTTCCTTAATGCGGAGCCTTTTCCTCCTGAATCATATAATATCTTAGCTCCAAACCTTTTTGCTATTTTTACTGTGTTATCAGTAGAATATTTGTCAACAATTAATATTTCATAACTATATTTTTCTTTCTTAAAATAATTTTTAACATCCTTTAAAACAATCGGCAAATTTTTTTCTTCGTTCCATGTTGGTATTACTACAGATATTTTTAATTTTCTATTTTTCATTTTTCTTACACCAAAGAAAGTCCATATCAAATTTTTCTTTTATTTGCTTTAAAATGTTTATATGCTGATGTAAATGTTGTTATTTCCCAAGGTATCAACAAAAAATAGAGAAAAAACAATATTATATAATAAGTTTCTTGGAAGGTGTTAAACCCTGAAAAATATGTGTAAGCAGAACTTATAAAAAATGGAAATGCTATGAATATTAGAATAAGTGCGAATGTATCCCACCAATGGTTTTCAGTAACTTCATAGCTTTTTTTGAAAGATTCTGAAGCCTTTTTGTTGTCAATTATTATAGCGTATTGAAAGAATATTATCTTTGTAACAAAAAATGTTTCTATTATAAGAAATATAAAGAATTCTAATTTTTCTAAAATAATATAGGCTATAATACCAACAACAAAAAAGAGAAGATATAGAAGGTTTCCAAGAACTAAGGCTCCAAATCTTTTCTCTATGAATTCAAAAGATTTTGATAATGAAGCTTTTTTATTTGATATATGAATCATAACACCAACAAAAAATATTGAGATTATATATGAAATCCCTAAAAGTATTAGGAGCAATAGAGTATAAACATAGCCAAATACAGAAGGAAAAGAAGTTACAAAAGGTAAAACCTTTTGCATGCAATAATTCATAGAGACAATTAAAATAGAATTAATTAAAGAAACTGATAATAAATCTTTTCTTCTTTTTAGTGTAAGATAACCATTTTTTAGAAACTCTAAAATATTTGTCATATAAATTTAATTATTTTTCTGAGTTTATAAAATTTTTGATAATAATTATTATTTTCTTCTAGAAAGCTGTAAATAAACTGAAACAAAAGTTGTTGTATAAAATGCTAATAAAAATGCCTCCAACAAACAAGTTACAATAAATTGAACCGCTATAACAAATGAAAATAAATATGAAATAGCAAAGATACCTAAAGATATAAGAATAATTATAATTAAAAGCAAAAATAATCTCAATCCATTATTTTTTGTTATCTTCCAACTTTTTTCTAAGGAGGAAAAAACACCTTCATTATCTATAACTATTGCATATCCGTAAAACATAAGTCTTAACTGAACATAAATTCCTGGAATTAAAAAAATTAGTAGTATTATTCCAAAAATTAGTTTGGATGTAAAGCCTATAAAGAAGAAAGTAAAATATGTAAAAATTAGAAATGTAATTAATACAAATAGAGATAACATAATTAATCCAAAAACAATAGAAGCAAAAAGATATGGTATAAATTTTTTTATGGGAAATATTAAAGCTTTTCTGATTTCTGATTTTTTATCATAAACTAACTTAATCAGAGATATATTGAACCAAATTCCGATAAGAGAAACTATTAACATTATGAAAAATATTGAGAAAATTTGAGAAAATTTTGGGACGATTTCTTCTTCGCTTACTGCATACAAGCTGCCTGTAAAAGCGTATATAATTATTAAAATTAAAAAAATTGTTGCAAGTGAAAAAAGGTATATTTTGGGCTTTTTTAATATTGTTTTATATCCGTTATCTAAAGCTTTTATTACATCTAACATTTTTCTCAAATATATTTTTATTTCGAAGTATATAAAGTTTTACAAAATTTCTATTCTGTGTGCAAGTGCATTATATTTTATTATAACAGTTATATCTGAATTGTTTATTGTTGTGTTCCAAAATATTGAGTTTTTATTTCCACAATCATAATTTTGTTTTTCAAGATCTAAATAATTATTTGGAATTTTTTCACAATATTTTCTAGATTTTAATTTTTCTGTTAACTCTATTTCATTTGCATTTCCATTTTTTACAAATATCTCATAACAAATAAAGCTTTTTCCGCTTTTTCCATTATCCGCAATTCTCCAACAATCAACTATATAACTCATAAGCGTATCTGAATCTAAAAAATCGACCTTTATTCTTTTTGTTTGCTGATCCATAACACAACTACTTAGGTCTGGTTTTAAAAAATCCGGAATAGGAAAACTTGAGATAAGTGTATAAAATTTACAAAGTTGCGATCCAACAAAATTTGGATATAAAGTATTTAGAAAGGTTATCAAAATAAAAACAGTAGCTATTGCAATTAAAGTGTATGCTATTGTTGAAAATTCAATACCTTTCAATTTTTATCACTCTATTTCTCCCTTTTTCTTAATTAATAAGAAGAATATAAAAATTATAAAGATTCCTAATAGAGGGATAATTAAAATCCATATATTAAAATTTTTGGAGTCTTCTTTTTCGCAATATTCTTTACATGTATTATCATCGCAACATACTAATCCTTCACAACATTCCAAATCAATACATTTTTCTCCAATTTCTGAACAGGTTCTAGAAGTTGTTGTTGGTATTAAAATTGTTGTGGTCGGCTTTGGTTCGAATGGTGTTAAAAATTCTACAACAGATATTATTTTTTCTATTGAATTTCCTTCTAAACAACTAGCCCTAACTTTTATTTCACCTCTTTTAACACCGCAAGCATCGAGGGATATGACAGAAATTCCAGAAGAGATTATTGGCATGCAGAAAGTATTATATATATTATCCTTATATACAATAAGATTTCCCTCTGTACAAGTTCCTGATATTCGGCACGTGCAAGCTTTCCCTATTTCACATTCCCAAGGATTTTTTCCTGAGGTGCATCCCAATATTTCAATATTATTGGCTCCAAAAGTTATTGAACTAAAAATCATTGAATTTGATAATATTAAAGCCAAAATTATTTTCAAAAATTTTTTATTATTATTCATATTATCACTAGCATGTAAATGAATAGGACGAATACTTATCTATTTGATTTTCAAGATCGCCTTGCTTATATGCTATTCCAATAACTTTTAATCTTGTACCTGGTTCACACTCTCTGATTTTTGAAATTGTTACTCCCTTTTTTCCAGAAGATTTTGGCGGAATGTTCAAATTTGCTGTATAATATATTTTCCCTTCTCGCTGCTCACCGACAACGGTAATAAAAATAATCACGTCAGAACTTATATCATTATCTACTTCAACATCACATCTAATTTTGCTGCAAACAATGCTTTTTATTTTGAATCTTTCGTCTGATTTTATTACATTTATTGTATAAGCCGATACTTCTCCTTCATCATTAAAATCTGAGTCGTCGTTTTTGTCAATGCAAGAAAAATATGTATAATTTCCAGAATCTTTTTGCACAGTAAATTGACAGTTTCCATTTCCTTTTGTTGTGCATACAATATCTCCTTCGCAAGAGTCTTTTCTTATGTAAACAGTTTTATTTTCACAATAAGATAGATTTGAAACATAAGCTCTTGTTATTGATGATGTTGCCACTATACTTGGAGATATGTTCAATAATACAGAACCAGAACATGATTTTCGTATTGTTATTCTTCTTTCTCTTATTAATTTGAATGGTTCGCGACAATCAATATTTAAAAGAACTTCACCTGTATCTATTGGTGTAAATAATAGAGGATAAGTAGATGATGTAATTACTCTGAAAATTTCTTCTTTTAACGGAGTTCCGTTATAATTAAATAAGGACAATAAACCATAGGTGCAGTTAAAGATTTCACATTTACAAATGTCTCCTAGCTTGCAGTCTCCGCAATTTATATAAATCCCCTTTTCTACATTTATGTCAATTTCCGCGATAGTTTCTGGGTCTGAGCAAATCCCTTTAACAGAAATTATGCCTTCTTCTACGGCTGGACCAAATGATGTTGTATTTGGCGGTATTATTTCTATAACCGGATAAGCAAGTGGCTTATTTTTTTTGTTTGTTATAAACCAGAATCCCTTAGAACAACCCAATATAGAGCATTTGTTCGTTTCTCCTATAAAAATTGAACTTGGTTTTTCACATGTTATATAAATTTGAGGTATTGTTGTAGTGGTTTGTTGTGTTCCGTTTATATTTATTTCAGAACAACCAGAAATTTGGCCATTATCGCAATTTATTTTTCCATAATATTTACCGGTTTCAGATGGTTTCCATTTCAATTCTTTACTAGAGAATGGGATATTAAATTTAGATGTTCCTCCACAATTTGATGAATTATATATATAAAAAATGCCTGATGTACAACCAAATATTTCACAGCTACATTCTCCTAAAATACAATTTTTACAATAGAATCCTATATTTGAAGTTATTGTGGTTGTCGGACTTGTTAATGTAGTTGTTGTACTGCCTGTACAAAAAGGTAGATTTGAACAAAAGTCACAGATATCTCTACAACAATCTCCAAAAATTTTGCAGTATGGATCACATTGGCAAGAATATTTTTCATCGCTTGTACCGCACCTTCCTCTACATGAATTTACAGATTGTACCGTTGTAGTAGTTGATGTTGTGATTGTACTTTGTTGAGAGCACCACGGCATTTCAGGACATGTTCTACAAATATCTCCACAGCAATCATTGTTTTGTCTGCATCTAATATCACATTGACAAGAAGCTCCTGCTTCATATCTTCCACATCTTCCTGCACATGTTCCTTGGACTGTTGTGGTTGTTTGTTGGAAAATTGTGGTGGTTGAAGAAGTTGTTGTGGTTACGACTCCATCAACATTTACATTAAAGCATTCTACTTTATCGTCTGTGTTACAGTAAATTCTTAGAGAATATGTGCCTTGAGTGTTTGGTTCCCAATTAACTCGAGGATTTGTTCCTGAAAATTTAATATAATTTATAGGAATTCCAGAACATCCTTGAGAATTATTATATATATCTATATATCCTTGGGTACATCCTGAAACAATACATTCACATCTTCCAACATGACATGGATTACATGTTATAGAAGCTGAAAAAGCTAAATGAAATAACAATATGTATAAAATTGGAAAAGTATAACTAATTATAAAAAATTTTTTCATGTTCGATACACAAAAATTTGAGTTTCGCCTTCTTTTGACCAAGTTATAGGGTTGGAAAATCTAAAATCATTTGAACTATAAACTCTCCAAACTATTTCATATTCTCCAGGATCTATAACTGAATAAAACACATCAAAATATTTTGTGTCTATACCTTGAGAAATTGTTTGTATAGGTGCACTGACTACCCTTCCTCTTTTATCAACAACCAAAAATAACACTACTACATTTTCATTTCTTATATTTTCAGCTGAAAAGCTACATCTCTGCCCTAATTCTTTTTCCTCACATGTGAAAGAGTTCAGTTTTAAACCCGTTTTCCAATTACAATTCTTTTGCCAGAATGAGGCAATTGATAGTAATTGAGCATCGTTCGGACTTCCTGTACTTCTCCAGTCGTTAATAGCTCTATTTAATTCATCTGGCTCTATTATTCCATTGTTGTTCGAATCGTATCTTTGTATGATATTTTCATTTCCTCTGTAAACATTTCTACATATTTGTCCTCCAGTGAAAACATTTATACATCTTGATATGAAGTCTGTATTTCTGTTTCCCCTAGACCACTCGTTAAGACAAGCTACTGTTGTCTCTCTGTTAGTGCATGAATTTGAATTAAATGGACAGGCATTTTCTAATCTACAATTATCATCTCCGGGTCTGCTACCGTCAATGCATGTCGATGTTGTTCTATCGCAACTTCCATCACAATCATTATCTATTCCATCATTACAATTCTCTAAAGCACCCGGATTTATGCTTGGATCATTATCATTACAATCTACACCACTTCTAGGACATCCTACAGAACCAGGAGCTCCATAACCATCTCTGTCATTGTCTATGCATGTTCCGCCACCTCCATTACTTACATATATATACAATCTTCTATTAGTAGCACCGCCCCTCTTATCATTTACAAAGGCATCAAGAGTATAAGTTCCTGATCCATATCGAGATTCTAAAAATACGTCCCATCTTTGACCAGAACCTGTACAATATGTTATTTCTGCATATCCTGAAAAAACTTGATTACCAGAAGGGTCTCTTAATGTAAATCCACAATTTTTTATATCAGAATCGCCATCAGGGTCACTTGCAACCAAAGATATCCTAATTGTATCTCCTAATCTAGCAGTTGATGGAGCAGTAATTGTTAAGGATGGAGCAGAATTTGTTCCTCCACTTACGCATTGTCCATTTTCGCATCTTTCCGGACATTCGTAACTGGTCCATGTGTAAGTTCCATCACTCCTACAATAGTACTCCCACAATGTTTTTGTGCCTGCTGCACCAACACAGCTGTCTGTTCGAGTAATTCCGTCTTTGTCAGTTACTGTTCCTTTCAGATAATAATTTTTTCCATCAGGATATTGAGAGTTTGCATCAGTATCAGTGCAAGTTGTTCCACCTCCACTACTTACGCATTGTCCATTTGAGCATATTTGATTTGATGAACAAGTTTGCCAAGTTCCCCATCTATAGCAGTTGTATGTACTATCCCATCCGCACATCTG